>JGI12316J14372_10001511_pt1 | contig 29400 bp, 23 predicted proteins | sample MarCyaLeptolynsp_FD_14372 | JGI IMG/M metagenome (IMG submission 14372)
CAACGAAGCCGAGCGACGGCGTTTTCTGGCGACGGCGCGCGCCTTGCCGGCACCGCAGCGCTGCCTTTGCCTGATCTTGGCCATGGATTTCAACCGGTCCAGATCAGCGATTATGCCCTGCAGAGCAGAACTAGTTGCTGCTGGCCTCACAGTTGGCATCGCCAAAACGGCATCAAGTCCTAGAGCCCTGTACTCTCTCAGCTGAGCATTTATGTCTGCCTTGCCCTTCAAATCGCTCTCTCTCTTAGAAGAGAAGCTCTCTGACAAGCTGCTACGGATCTCGGCGGCGGTTCTGACTAATTTGTCAAGCTGAGACTGAGCGTCCCTTAGCTCAATATTCTCTCGTCCCACCGCGATTTCGTTTTCAATTTCTCCGTCTAGGTCGTATTGGTTTTCTCTGAGCTCATCTTGAACGAAGTCATCTGAGAACACGTGGAAGATGGTATCGCCTGTATCGAACTCCGGGTTATCAGCTTGGCTCAGCGTGAGCTCTCCCAGCACGTTGGCCCCACGCTTTAGTTTTAGACGCCCCTTACCGTCAGGAGCCTCCTCCGACACGAGATAAAAGGCTGCCTTTCCGGTTTCTTTTTCCTGACCATGAAGGTCGAGGTAGCGAAAAGCGCGCGAGAGAAACGACTTGCCGGTTCCATTTCGGGCAAAGATCAGATTCTGAGCGCGACTTGTTAGCTCATCATCCAGCGAAAAAATTGGGCCGATGTATTCGGCGAAAATCTGAAGCTTGGAGTTTTCGGGAGCATTCATGGAACGGTCGCATCTATAAAAAGTGTGCCAACTCTCGCGTAGGATACCATCCAAGCCCTGACCTCCGCTAGCAAGACGTTGTTTGAGCTAGTATGAATTCTCGAACTCAAAATGCCCCTTATTCACAATGATTTGCCCCATCTATGTGCCCCAACTGTAATTGTCTCGAACCTTCAACGCCAAAAACGCCGCCGAAGCGAGCTATTAATTGGACACCAGTTCTCTGGGTCCTCTACTGTGCAGATGATCGCACCACTTCTCGAACCGCTGGTAAGCCCCAAAAAGCAACTGCGTCGGAAGCGCCAGCAACGCATGAGGCGGTCGAGCACCAAATGATCGCCCTTGTCGACATCACCCGGTCCTTAGAAGCCGCACGGCTCGGTGAGCTTTGCGGCTTGAAAGGGCCTGGGTCCAGCCCACGTCCAGACCACTACCCGCCTAACCATACCCGCCTATGAGCCGGCCCAGCGACCCCATCACCATCCTTGGCCAGACCGTCGGCCGCCAGCCCTATCGCACCTTTGGCATCCGCCAGGCCGACCGGCTGTTCCACCAATACATCATCGGCCAGACAGGGACCGGGAAGTCCACCCTGATGCTCAACATGATCGGGCAGGACATCGCCCAAGGTCATGGTTTCTGCCTGATCGACCCGCATGGCGATCTCGCCGAGACCGTTGCGGGCATTGCTGAGGATCGCGCCATCTATTGGGTTGCGGCCGATCCGGCCTCTCCCTACGGATACAACCCGCTGACCCATGTTAGCGCTGAGCTGCGCCCGCTGGTCGCCTCGAGCCTGATCGACGCGCTCAAAAAGCAATGGTCCGATGCCTGGGGACCGCGCATGGAGCATTTGTTGCGCTATGCGCTGCTGGCACTCCTGGAGCGGCCCGACGCGACGCTCGATGACATTCTGCCGCTGTTCCTCGAATCCGACTTCCGCAGACAGGTGGTCGCGGGTGTCACCGATGAGGCCGTCCGCCGCTTCTGGACGGCCGAGTTCCCCAAGATGAACTACAAGACCACGCTCGATGGTGTCGCACCCATCGCCAACAAGCTCGGCGCCTTCCTCGCCCATCCCGTGGTCAAGACGGCCGTCTGCGCGCCGGCCTCGCCGTTGCGGTTTCGGCGGATCATGGATGAGGGCCAGATGCTGATCATCAATCTAACCAAGGGCCGCCTTGGCGCCGACATCTCCAACCTGCTGGGCGGCCTGGTCGTCTCAATGCTCGCCTATGCTGCCTACAGCCGTCAGCAGATGCCGGAAGGCGAGCGGCGCCCTTTCTTCCTCTACATCGACGAGTTCCATGCCTTCACGACCGAGGCCTTTGCCGACATGCTCTCTGGCCTGCGCAAATATGGTCTCGGCGCGATCCTTGCCCATCAGCACACCAGCCAACTCGATCGGACGGTGCTCGACGCCATCCTGGGCAATGTCGGCACCTGGATCGTCTTCCGCGTCGGCGCATCCGACGCATCAATCCTTGCCAAGCAACTCGCTGGCGACCGAACCGGCGCGCGAGACCTGATCAATCTGCCCAATCACGAGGTGTTCGTGAAGCTGATGATCGACGGGCAGCAGGGACGGGTGTTTTCGGCAGCATGCGGCATTAACGACGACGTTCTTCAACAATTCACATGATAAAAAAGGCTACCTTTCAGTAGCCTTCTTCAAATATTTCTATCCATAGAAACTGAGACTCACTTCCGCAGCAAACACAGCGATTCTCGGTTACTGTGCTGCTTGGCAACCACGAACTGCTCTGGCCGTCCCAAATCATATCAACCGTAAGAACAATTGACGCGGAACCGCAGTCGACGCAAATTGGTTCAGTGAGCCTCCCATGTGACTTCACGAACTCAATCGGAGTGGGTAACTGAAACATGACGCACCTCCATCGTGTTGATACCCACACCATGTGAGTCGCAACCGACGGAGAGCGTCTGGAAAATGGGAACTACCAGATGACAAAGGTGAAGTTTTGCAAGATTCAGACACTCGATGAATTTAAGATCGCACAAGAGCTAGGCGTAGATTATGTGGGGTTGCACCAGATAAGTTCGGACTCTTGCGATGAAGAAAAACTCAGCACCTTCGCAACCATTCGTGATTTTCCCCCTGAAATAGTATTGTTGACAAAGAGCTGTGGTCGAGAATGGTTGGACCATATAGTAATATACCATAGATATAAATACTTACAAATTCATGTCCATATTAATGAGATAGATTTCAGCATTATGGGTCGCTATGTAAATCAGTTCGGAGTTAGACTAATTCTAGTTATAGATCCTTCATTGAGATACACACCGAACGAAATAAGGTTACTGAGAAAATGGGCGTGGGCTGTATTGTTTGATAATCAGATTGGAGGCCTCGGCCAGCGCATTGATTTGGTGCGCGTTCCTCATATGCTAGGGTCGATCCCACCGAGGTTCTTTGTCGCCGGTGGGCTCGACGCTACCAACGTAGCGGACGTGATGTCTGCGACCCAGCCTTGGGGTGTTGACGTGCAATCTTCCATTCGAAAGGATGGTAAGTGGGACTTCGAACTCTCGCAGCTGTTCATTAACGCAGTGCGCGAGGGCATGAAGTTGTCCCGAGATGGGATGCAACCTTGAGCATTGCCGGTTCACGCATCGAGTTGGCCTCGTTTGACAGCGAATTCTGGCTGTCGGTTAATCCGTTAAACATCGACACCGAAGATGTAGTTGCAAAGATGCACCTACTCGACGTGCTTGAAGGCATGTCGCCTTATCGGACACGATCTGACTATTCCCAACGCGTCTTTCACTCACTTTCGCAGCTGCAGCAGCACCCGGACATGACGAATCGACGCGTTGAGGCCGCTCTTACACTATTTTCGAATGTGTTCTTTGTCACTCAGCAGATGTATGAAGATGCGTGGCGATCTCTATTTCGTATGCTGATAACAATGCTCCACCCACGCAGTATTGTTCAAGATATGAATACTGCTTCGGCCATTTCGATTGCACACTTCTTTGAGAACGACCCATCTGGCATGTTTGGCAAATTTTGCCATTCGAACGGTGTTCAAGGCCGATTGGACAACGAGAAATTTTCCAAGCTGAACGATGTCGACAAACTCGGTCGGACGATTCTCGACTTGGAGTGTGATGAGGGACATCGACGACAACGCGCGTTGATGGAATTGGAGAAGGTATTTGGCAGACAATACTGGGTCGTCTTGGTTGACAAGTCACTCAGCGGCCATTCCCTTTCAACAGACCTATCACGATTGTGCAAGTTATTGAAATTACGAGGGAATGGCGCAGAACCTGAGATAGTTGTCCTTGCTCAAATCATGACCGATCAAGCTATGCAAGCGCTTCGCGCCTCAAAGGAACTGTTCGAATTCATTGATCGTGGCAAATTATCTATCTGCCGTGCAATACGATTGTCAAATGCTCACAGAATAATGACCGACGGTCGTGATTCGCTGATCAAGAACGACGCAATACGCAACGAGGCTCGTGAGCTATGTAAATGGTTTTCTCATGAATTCATCCGGCATGATCCTGAACTGGACCGGATGCGTCAAAAGAGCGGAGACGATCTGGAATACGGCTATCGTGGATGCGGATTATTACTTACAGATCATCAAAATTGTCCAACGGACTCTATTCCGCTACTGTGGCATAGCATTAATTCAAACAGTTTCCGTTATGAAGCGCCTTACCCGAGAGTTCATTCCAGAATAGGTGACCAAAATCAAGAACCTGTAGCCGATATGTGGGAAGAAATATACTCGTCTAAAAAGATCGCGCAGGCGCTAAAGTTGCTAGGTCGATAGTATGCATCTTAGTTCGATCCAGCTAAACAAGCTCTTGGAACGCATCGAATCCTCGTCGCGTTCGATTGCGATAGTTATTGCACCAAATTTCGAAGAACGATCAATTTCATTTGTAAAACGGCTGCTGAATCGCCTTGCAGATAACAAAGAAGCGCGATCAAAGATATGGTGGTTTATGATAACACTTCAGGGAGATCATCCGCCACAGATTTTGGATGCAATTAAGGCAAGAAACGCTCAGAGATGCTGGAAACTTATAGAAAAAAATTCTCCAGAATCTTTTCGTGCTCACGAAATATTGCTATATCCGGCAGAATCAAGAAGTTTAGGATATAGACTGGACTCTTTTTTTAGGGAGATGGATGAAGAATTCGATTTGATAATTGATTATTCATCGATTCCCAGAAGTCTCTTGACGCAGATTCTAAACGAAGTCTCGAGCAGTTACAAATCTAGCGCACGTTTAGCTGACGCCACTGAATTGTATTTGACTTATACATGGGCTGATGGATACCCACAGAATACCCGGACCGAATTCGTCGGAGAAATCATGGGTCATTATTCCCAAACCAATTTGGAAAAACTGATTGCTAATAAAGACTTGGTCGACATAGTTGTTTTTTCTGGTGGAAATGTTCATGATGTAGCGGCGACAATGGAGCTTTTATATAGGTCAATACTTGGAAAAAATCTATCTGTAAGCCTTTGTATATTGCTGAATGACGTCAATATGTCGATCTCGCAGGAAAATATGAGAAATAACTATAAGACTTTGCTTGATACATTTTCTCGAGATTCCTCTTCAATAAGATTCGTCTTTTCTGTGGATGATGCCTATGAATTTCTATCGTCTTTTGTTTCAAAAAGTTTGTGCAATACGGAGCCGGGCCGTGGCTTTCTTGGAATTGCGCCGTTTGGGCCGAAACCAGTAGGGGTGGCAGCCCATTTTGCGCTTACACAGTACGCATCTTCTAATCCAGGGGCAAAGCGTGGAGATTATGATATTCTTACCGTAAGCGATGCCCAATACCTGTCGGTCTATTCACTTGGCGAAGGGTTGGGGCACGTCTTCGAGATCGTCAGGTAGTAGGGTCGAGTTTAGGAAATTGTTTGACTTGTCTCCCTCAGTCAATTCGCATGCTTGGATTATTGGAGCGTATGTCTTGGCGTTCGGTCCGGTCAGGCGATGCGGCCAAGCACTATAGCACAGCCAATTCTGCTTTGAGCGCGTATTAGCTTTGCAGAGGCGAAATCAGAAAGAGCCTCGCGCCCTCCGAGAGTGGCCAGATCTCGTTGACGACTGCCAACGCCTGCGGGGATAATGGGACACCATGCGGCCGACGCATCTTCACGCGTTTGGCCGGGATGCGCCAGACGGCCTCATCAACGTCAAGCTCAACCCGCCGCGCACGGAGCACTTCGCCCGGACGCACACAGGTCAGCGTCAGGAACTTCAGACCGTCCCTCATTGTTGGCCAACCATCATATTCGTCGATGGCTTGGACCAACGCGCCCAGCTCGCCTTCGTCGGTAATGGCGGCACGGCCCTTGACCTGATGCGGTAGGAGCGCCTGGGTCGGATCGGTGTCAGCCCGAAGGGTAGAGATGGGCAAGCGGAACACGGTGCAGATGGTTGCACGCAACCGTCGCGCAGTCTCGTGACGGCCGCCGGTTTCCACGCGCTTGAGGACACCGAGGATCTCGGCAGCCGTGATTTCCCGAATGGGCCGATCGCGTAGCGGCTTAGCCAGATCCTGAAGTAGCCAGCGTGCTTTGTCTAAGGTGGTCTTGGCCGCGCCGGTGGTAACGAGGCGTTCGATGTGCTCGTCAGAAATCAGGCCAAAAGTCCGCCACGTTTTTTTGTCCACCGCCATGCTATCGAGGCGTCGTTGCAGGGCGAGGTCCATTCCCTTGGTGAGCAGGGCCTTGGCATCATCACGCTTCCGTCTCGCCTTCGCCAAAGTCACAAGCGGGTAACGACCGAAAGAAAGGACATTCTCCTTCTGCTTGAAGTGGTAGCGCAGTTGCCACAGCTTGGAGCCGTTTGGTCGGACCAGAAGGTGCAAACCATGCCATCGCTCAGACGATATTGTTTGGGGCGCGGTTTGGCCTTGCAGAGGGCGAAGTCAGAGAGGGCCATTTGTGAGTAATGCGATCTGAGCAATTCGTGATTTATCCGACCGTTACCCACATTCACCCGCGTTTCAAAGGTCAGCTATGCGTCGCTATCATCAGCGCGGAAGGCGCAAGCTACTGACTTTCAATTCTTTTTGGTTATTTTCTGTGGTGAGAAAGCGAAGTCGTGCCCGGGGGGCGGATCTGAACCACCGGCACCGGATGCGGCATGATGGTCCGCATTCTGTACTCGAACTTCTGTGCAAGAATGGTCCCGGGGTATCGACGGGGGTATCTAGTAAAGCCAGATGAAGGAACCATAATATTTTTCAATTAGTTAGTCGCCGGAAATCGGTCCTCTTCTGGCACCATCTACCTCTCAATGCCCTTGATTTGCAACGCAGTTTCCGTTTGCGACGTGTACCATTCATGCGAATGTGTACCAGTTTTTGTGCCTGGTCACGACCGCTATTCGCTGCAGGGATGGCCGATTGGATAGGCCATAAGGTGCGAACAACCGGAGCCGGAGGCTTCCCTTTGGTCGCGCCACTCCGCCTCGCATGACGCCTTGCAGCGATGGTCCGACTGTCCAAGCCCACCGACGCATTGCGCTACACAGTCCTGAATATCCGTCCATTGCTGCGCGTGGCTGGGCGCACCGATGCCGACCAGCAGGATCGGCAAGGCAAGCGCAGGGAGCTTCAGGGTCCGCAAGGTCAATCTCCGAAAAACGTGGCAGAAAGGGGCAAGAGGTGAAAGCCGCACCGAACAAGACCTAAGCCTATAGAAACTCCGTTGCAATGAGGCTTGCCGATGAGGTTCCACGTGCATGCCCTTCAAGGCATCACGTTTCTTTAGGTCTTGTGCTGATGGTGCGCCATCGGCCGCCGACATAGGCCAATATCCGTCACCCCCACCCCCACCCCCACCCCCACGGGGGAACTCAGCGGAAACACATATGCTCATACCCGGTAACACCTTTTCTTGGAAAAGGTCCGAAGCCCTAAGCCCCCAGACAGGCCGCGTCCCTGTCCGGTCCTAAGGGATGACTGAGGAACTCACTAGGTGCCAGGTGGAGCTGAGGAGGTGGAGGGTAGGTGTCAGCTCAGAAGCCTGTGTCTGGTTGCGTGGGAACCCTCGGGTGCCTTGTGAGACATGACGTACACCTGACCCTTTCTAAGGGCGTACTCCGCCGGGCCTCTCTTGCCTCCCGGGGATATCCTGAGGGTACCTTAGGGGCACCTAGAGATACCTTGAAGGTGCTCCCTGTCGTATACTCTCCCCTCTGTATGAGGCCGTTTGACTGTTCCTTCCCCGCTGAGCTGACCAAATGCCCGTATCCTGTCGTTGGGAATGGACATGATGGGCTCACATGGAGACCCTTAGGTTGCTCCCTTTTGCGTGCTCTCCGTTCTGTATGGGCCCGTTGAGGGATAGGCGTTTTGCGGGGTTGGAAACCCCGTTCGCCGACACTGCATTGACGTAGACGCGGCGTTCAGCCGACATGCTCCCGCGGACCTATTCAACACATAGCCGTAGAACGCTCACACGAGCCCGAGGACGGCCGCGATGGCGGCATGTCGCCCCCCCCCACCGAAATGCCATCGGTGGCAATCCTCAGCCTTCTGAGAGCCGATATGACCCAGCCCACGTTCGAAGAACACCCAACGCTCCGACCCAATGCTCCGACCGCGATGAGCACCGAACGGTCGGCGACTGACCGGTGCATTCACAAACGCTCTCAGAGCGTCGAGGATGCGTTTCTTCCTCCGCGCCCAGCCGAGGCCTTGGCAACCACTGTCGTGCACCCTGAAGCCGTTATGGCTTATCGAGGCACGAAATAGCGCGTCTTTCCGTCCAGTTCCCCTGTGCGTGCAGCACCGGTCTCGGCCAGAAGACGCAGCACTTCGTCGACCCGGTCCTTACGCTTTTGCGTGTTGCGACCGCCGAAGACCGAGGCGATCTCTTCGGGCAAGGCAGGTGCCGGGGCCTTGGCGAGCATATCCTTGACCAGCCTGATCTGGTCGAAAGCGTCGGACGGCCACTTGGGTTGTTCGGCCACCGGCACGACAATCAGATCGGCGTCGGTCTGTTTCATCTCGTCGGGGCGGACGACCTTGTCTCCGAGCCTGGGGATTTGATAGTCGGGCCGCAGCCAGCGCACGAAGCCGCGCTTTTCCTCGGCCTGTCGCTCCACATTGAGCGCGACGAGCCGCTTGAGCAATTCCTCTTCGGCCTCTTCCTGATCGGCGCTCTTGTGCGGCGATGGCATAGTCGCGCCGGGCTTGCCGACCAGCCGATCGGCCAGATCATCCCAGCCATAGGCTTCGAAGGTGGCACGGTCGATCTGGTCATGGATGTCTTTCAAGACAGAGACCAGACCGGCCGCGTGAATGTCGCGCTCGGCATCGGTCAGCGGCGGCACCTCGGCGCCGTTCTCCAGTTCGCGCAGCCGTTCGAGCACATTGTAAAGGCTGGTCATGGTCAGAAAGGAGTGCTCAGCCAGCCGCTCCCTCCGGAAAACATCTAGCCGATCGCCCAGTACACCAAGCCTTCTTCGCAGGTCAGGACTGCTGTCGTCCATTACGCATGGAGGGAACGGGAACGGGTCGAATGTGCGGGTCTTGTTATAGCGTGGTCTGTCTTCCAACGTTCCGCCTGAGGCAAGAACCCATCCTACATGAGCCCTTGATGACAGTAGGGACAAATGCTCGCCGAGTTCGATGGCTAAAGCTACGATCATGTGGTCTGGGATGGCATGGCTGGAAATGAATTGAAACAATCTATGTTTCGACGTCTCCGTTGTACCGATAAAGCGGGAGATGCCAGCGAGCGCGGAGCGAAGATGTGGCCGATCCCAACCGTAGAGCCACCAGTTCTCGCGAATAGTATCACGCTGATTAAGGTCACGCTCTGGCTTTAGGTATGTCAACAAATGGGCGAATATCCTTGGATAGCGCTCCATGACCTCTTGCGCAGACAGTCCTGAGAGATCGATCACATGACGATGAACAACCCGATCTGTCAGGTCCCCGCCCTTTAGGTATGGTTTTATTCTGTCGGTTTTTTCAAGTTTGCCCTTAAGGGCACTGCTGACGACGAACGCTTGCCCATGCAAAGCCATCCCGAAGGCGGCAATCAGGGAGTTAGCCAAAAGAGGCTTTGATTGAAAAACTGGCGCACCAAGTGTGAGCTTGGCAGTCAGCTTTCCTTCTTCCTTTGCCAGTTCCACTTTCGGCGTATCACTGTCTAACCCCGCCTCAGTTTTGACTTTTGCCAGGACCCCTTTGTGCTCGCCTCTTTCGGCCACCGTCATAGCAATGCGCACGGCCGCCTTGTCCGTTGCCTTCAGCCAAGGGTGATCAGCAACGGCAAAAACCAGACTGATGGGCTGCTTCGCTCCGAGCGCCTTCTCCACCACACGACGCGAAAAGGCCTGCGTTATCGAGTTTGTGGTGATGAAGCCGAAGCGCCGAAGCGGATTGGGCGCAGCTTTCGTGCCCTTCCGAGCTAGACGTTGAGCCGCCTCATCCCAAAAATGCATGACGAAGTCGGCCCCGCCCGGCACGTGCGGCCGCGTCAGCCAACACGCTTCAGCGTAGCCGTCTCCGAGTTCGGAACGCATCCGTTTGCTGCCTATGAATGGGGGGTTACCGACTATGAATTCCGCGTCGGGCCATTCTGCACGGCTCGGATTAACGTAAGCGTAGATCGGCACCTTCGCATCCGGGTCTGGGATTTCCTCGCCGGTGATCGGATGCAGCTTCTTCGTCACCCCGTCCCAACGGCTCAGCGGCCTGCCCCGCTCGTCGCGCAACAGTTCCTGCCGATCATAGGCGAGGATCGCATCCTGTTCGCGGATCGTGCCATAGGCGTCCAATACCGGCTCCTGCACCGCGCCGAGCCCCGACGTCTTGATCTGGTTCTTGATATAGCCGATCCAGAGAACCAGATCGGCAATCGCCACCGCACGCGGATTGAGCTCCAACCCGTAGAACTGGTGCGGATCGACCGTGAAGCGACCGCCCGTTCGCGCAAGGCGCTGGCCGACCGCGCCGATGCGAGCCTGCTCAGGGTGGTCGGCGTAGCGGCTGGGCTGTCCGCCAAGGTCGGCGATCACTTCCAGCACCTCGCCTTCGAGCTTCTTCATCAGCTCCAGCGAGACATAGAGAAAGTTGCCGGTGCCACATGCCGGGTCGAGCACACGAGCGGTGCAGAGCTGCCGATGGAAGGCCTGCGCGGCCCTCAGGGCGTCGCGCTTCTCGCCGTTCTCGATCAGGTCCTGAATACGCGCCTGCACCGTGTCCCAAACAGCCCTGAGCGGCTCGATAATGGTCGGCACGACCAGCCGCTCCACATAGGCGCGGGGCGTGTAGTGGGCGCCAAGACGCGACCGCTCAACCGGATCAAGCGCCCGCTCAAGCAACGTTCCGAAGATTGCCGGTTCGACATCTCGCCAGTCGCGTCCGGCGGCGATGCGCAGTTCGCTGATGCCGTCCGCGTCCAATGGCAATGCGGTGCGTGTCTTGAACAGCGAGCCGTTGAATTTCCTGAGGTCGGCACCGCTAAGGGGCTCGAAGCCGCCTTCGTCCATGGTGCGCCAAAGCGTCTCCAGTTGGGGCACGAAAGTCTCCGGCTTGTCCCTGATCCGGTCAAGCAGGTCCTCAAATGACGACTTGGGGATGAGCTCCACGTCCTCGGCGAACATGGTGAAGAGACACCGCATGAGGAACTCGGCCACGTCCTTCGGGTCGTGCTTTCCTTCGAGCCGTTTGGCAATGCGGGCTAGCCGCTCGGCGATGTCCCTAGTGACTTCGGCGGACTTCTTGGCCGGGTCAAGCGACAGCGGGTCGGTCCAGATCGAACGGAGGCGGTCTTGGATTTGCGGATCGCGGAGATCATCCATGGATATCCGGTAGCCCTGCCGATCGGGGAAATGGGCGTAGTTCTTCCCCTGACCGGAGAAGTCCGCATAAACCTCGACAACGTGACCGACATCGACGATCAGCAGAAACGGCGGATAGCCATGGTCGACGGGCAAAGCGCGGGCATAGTCTTCGGCCTGCTTGCGTGCAGCGAGCATGACTTTGTCCCATGAGCGTGTGCCGCGCTTTGCGTGGCCAAGCTTGCGTCCGGTGGCGTCATCGGGGAGAAGTTCGATCTGAGCTTCATCTGGAGCTTTCCCCTTGCGCTTGGCGGACTGCTTGGCTTCCAGCACGAAGCTGTCGCGCTTGTAGCAGTCGATACGTCCTTTGGTGGTCGAACCGTCCGGATGCTTGAAGTCGACAGAGCGCTCGAAGACGTAGTCGTTGAAGCGGTTTTCTTCCTTGGCGAAGTCCGGTTGCGGAAGGCCCAAGGCGGCGGTTAGCCGCTCGATGAAGGGCTGCGCATTGGCAATCTCCGCGCCGCCCGATCCGGTGACATCGGCGATGAGCCGCTCAAGCGCATTGTGATCGACGACACCGTTCCCCTCAGGCATCCCGTATCCGTAGCCGAAGGTTCAGGCATTCTGCAATCAGGTTTGATTGCTGATTTTATCTCGTTGAAGCCTAAGGCTGTGCTTCATGTCTTCGCCCAAGCTTTTTCCAACGCTCGTCGCTTTCTTTCCAGCGAAGACCCGCGCCCGTAGTTCGCCGCAATCGATTGTTCACTGTGCCCCATAATCTCCCTCGCGAGGCTCTCAGGGCAATCAGTGTCCCTCAGGAGGTCTTTCATGCGGTGACGCAAACTATAAACTGCCTTGCGCTTGTGACTGACGTGCTGTCTCAGCCTCTTGTTAAGGGCCGCCGAGCAAGCGTCACTCCTCCTCCCGCCCACGTATTGCGGAAATAGCAACTCCTCCCCAGCGAATGCGTCCGCCTTGGCAGCCAAGCGCTCCGCCAGCCCATCCGGTATAGGAACCTCCCGTTCACTGTTACGGCTCTTCAACGGCCTTTGGTGGTGCTCCCGAATGCTGATGGTCTTCCTGTCAAGGTTCACGTCGCACCGGCGCAGTCCGGTGATCTCCCTTTGCCGGGCCCCTGTGTCCCTCAAGATCAACCAAATCAACCCGAGGTCGTCGTCTGTCCCCATCACCGGGTCCAGCTTCGCCATGTCTTCATCGCTCAAGGGCAGGCGGTCGGCCTGCCCGCTGGTCCCCCCAGCGATCTCCGGGGCCTTGAAGGGGTTCTGCATATTGATGTCGTGCTCTCGGATCGCCCGGGACACGACGGCCCTGATATCATTCATATATCGCCGAACCGACGCGGGCCTCATCTCAGCTGCATATCCCTCAATGACCCGCCGTGCATCGGCTCTCCTCAAGCGGTCAAGTCTCCTCTGGGTCACCGCCTCCTTGCCAAGAAATCGAACAAGCCGGGCCTTGTGCCTTACCCAGCGAACCTCGGTCACTCGGTCGCGCCCGGGATCACCGGTCTTCTTGAGAGCAACATACTCATCTATCGCAGTTTCCAGGGTGACCGGGAGCCTGCCGCGGGCCACGCCTCGAATGATCTCGTCGGGCACCTCCGGGTCCCGCTGAAGCTCCTCAAGCACTTCGTCGAGCGCATAGAAGGCCCCCTCGTCTTCTTCGGTGAAGCCGTCGCTGATAATGGCCAGCTCGTCTGATCGAAAGCCATGGTCTCGCAGCACCGACAGCACTTTAGCCCGGACATTGGATTGCCTCGCTGGCTTTGGCTTTTGCGCAAACAAAGTTTGCACCGTGGCCTCCAACTTCGCATGGGCCTTGAGCATCGCCCCATAGTCCTTTCCGAGGCTCTTCTTGATCTCCCGTTTTCCGAGGAGCTCCCTCAGCGTCTCAGGTACCCTGCGGCGGTACTGATAGACACCGGTGCGCGACACGCGGACATGGGCAGGAAGGTTTCGACGGGCGGTGGCGGCGGATTTGGGCATAGCGCTGATAATGGGCCTTTGTGTACCGTTTTGTGTACCACTTTTCCTTAAGGCGCCTTGGGAAGTCAAGTATCTCAGGACCTTTTTCGCATAATTCGAGTCCTCTTCTGGGCACCATTTCTTGATTGACACCCCAATACACCCTCTAACGCCTTGAAAGGCTTGGATATTTGGGGAGTTCTAGCGCCCGTTTTTCGGTGGTAGTGGAGACGGTCTGCAAAGACCAGTTTCAGCACCGTACGGCGCAGGGTGATATCGCCGGAAGCCCATAGCTTCCAAGGGTTTTCCAGAAAGGTGAGCGCGAGTTCTAGTTTTTCATCGAAGCTGGCTTTTGACGGTGCCTGTTGACACTCCAAATCGTCATGCAATCGCGCCTTTTCGTGCTCCAGTGCTGCCAGTTTTTGCTCATAGGCCGTGATGATGGTCGCATTGTCCGCCGTCAGGATTCGACCCAGCAACGTATCGACCTGCTTTTCCGTCGCCGTGATGTGCCGGACTATCGAAAGGCGTACCTCTTCAGCTTGGTGGAGCCGTGTGTCCCATGCTCGTTTGAACAGGGCCTTGCACAGCGTGAACAGTGATTGGGTGGGTTGCAGCGTCTTGATGATGTCGCCGACCGCATCTTCGGCTTTGTCACGGGCAACGGACTTGCCGTAGCTCTCGCATCCCTTCGTCTGGCACAGATAATAGGGATAAGGCCTGTACTTGCCCTTGGCCCAACAGGAGCGCATCGGCTTGCCGCAATCGGCGCAACAGACAAAGCCACGCAGGGCAAAATCATCGCCAATGTCTTTGCGGGCCGGAAGCTTGGCCGTACCGTTGCGGCGTTCCTGAATGGCATCGAAGGTTGCCATCGAGATCAACGGCTCATGTTGGGCTTTCAGCCACGTAATGCCATAGGTCTCCGAACAGATATGGCCCGTAAAGACAGGCTGGGTCAGGATATCGGTCACACGCTGCTGGACGATGGCACCCTGACGGTTACGCGGGAAGTCGGGGAAGGACGCAAAGAAGCGCGTCACTTCGGCCTGCGACTGGAACCGGCCCGACGCATAGCCTTCCAACCCCTCACGGACGATGGATGCCAATGGCTCTTGCGGCACCAGCATCTTGCCGCGCCCTTTGACCGTCTCATAGCGATAGCCCACGGGGGCACGATGCACCCAATAGCCGCCCTGCATGCGGGCTTTCATCTTTTGCGCCACTTGCCGTCCATTCTGTTTACGCTCCAATGCGCCTTGCGCCGCCATTATGGTTTCGATGAACTCGCCTTCCGGCGTTTCGTCGAACTTGAAGTTGAGACATTGGATCGTCGCCCCGCGTTTGCGGAAGGCATCGCGCAGATCGAGATGGAACCGCGTATCGCGGGCGAAACGTTTCAGATCATCGAAGATCACGACGAAGTCGTCGTCGGGCTGATCATCGAGAAAGGCCAGCAAGGAGACCATGCCGGGCCGCTGCATGAAGTCACCGCCGCCTGTGATCGTGTCGGGAAAGACCGCGACAACCTCATAGCCGTGGGCGGCGGCATATTGCCGACAGCGTGTCTCCTGGCTTTCAAGGCCGTGGCCGTCTGTCTCCTGCGACTTGGCCGACACGCGGCAGTAAATGACCGCGCGCTGCTGCGGTGATGTTTGTTGATTTGATTGTATTGATATTGTCTCCTGTGCTCGGTTCATGACTCCTCCTGTGCTGCCGCATGATGGTGTGCATCATCGTCAGTCTGGCTGCGTTGATTGTCGGGACTGTCTGCACATGAGTCTATCAGATCGGCAGGCAGAAAGATTCTGTTTTCGATAACTTGCCCACAGGCCGCAGGGTCATCGTCAATTGATCGCACATCAAAGCCGAGATCGACAAAGGCGATCACGATCGACCACAACGTTTCGATAAATTCCCGCTTTTGATCATCGCTCAGATCGCTGTCTTCGAGATGATGGGCGAACTCTTCCCAATCCATGGTCAGTGCAGCGAAAGGCACAGCAGGCCCTGCCGATGCATCGTCGTCGGGTGGCTGCAAGCCGGAATGGGGTTTGGCGGGCTTGTCAGCCATCGTCTTTGTCCTTTCTCCCGAACCGCCATGCAGCAGCGGGATTGTTTTGCGCCTCTCCTTTTCGTTGTTGTTCGACACCATGCCGAGCAAGAACATAATAGGAACACTATAAGACGATATTCCGCATATTATACTTTGCGTACCCGGCCCTTGGCGAAATTGGAGTGTCTAGGCTATGACTAGGCACGAGACGTTCGCATCGGAGGCTGAGGGGATGGCTAAGGGTGGGGTAAACCTAGATGCACTTATTCCGCGCGAAGACCTTAAGGCCGAAAGTGCGCCTCTAGGCGGTAAGCCAACCGGCGAAGTGACTGTATCAAATCTGCGCGATGATATTTTCTACTCTGGTTTGCGAAAGCCAGATTTTCAGCGCGAAACAGCAAATTGGAGCCCGCAGAAGATTGCGGACATGATCTCTTCATTTTTGGGAGGAGATCTTATTCCGGCTATTATCCTCTGGCGCTCTGGCCAATATACCTTTGTGATTGATGGGGCTCATAGAATTAGTGCGATGTTAGCGTGGATTTTTGACGATTACGGGGATAAATCTCGTTCCATCGATTATTTTGATAACTTTATACCTAGTGAGCAAACTGAATTAGCCCAAAAGACAAGGGAGCTTGTTAACCGCACGGTCGGTTCATACGCATCATTTCAAGACATGGCGCGCACCCGACAGCATGTGCCGGAGGAAAAAGAGACAATGCTCGCAAATTTTGCGACAAACTCGTTTGTCGTGCAGTGGGTACCTCAAGACGACGCGGAGGGCGCAGAGCGATCGTTCTTCAAAATCAACCAAAAGCCCACCCCAGTAGATGCGATTGAAAAGAAAATCTTGAAGGGCCGAATGATGGCCAATGCCATCGCTTCGCGGGCAATCAATAGGGGCGGTGTTGGACATAAGTATTGGGGTCATTTCCCTACAGAAAAGCAGCTTGTCATCGAAGCCCTAGGGAAAGAAATTCACGAGGCGTTATACGCTCCGCCTCTAAAGGACGCTTCGATCCGCAGCTCCGATGTGCCAGTCGCTGGTCGGGGATACAGCTCGCTGCCGTTCGTTTTTGATTTCGTAAACTTGGTGAATGGCGTGCCAAAGGGGGATATGAAGGATGCGGACGACAACGGCGATCAAACCATTGATTTCTTGGAGAAGGTTCGCGGGCGACTTCGGCTGATAACGACAGATCATGCAGGGTCGCTTGGCCTACACCCACTCGTATACTTCTACACACGGGGTGGCGCATTCCAGCCCATCGCGTTTTTGGCTGTCGTGCAAGTCATGCAAAGGCTGCGCGAGAGAGACCAGTTCAACCAATTTTGTGATGTGCGAGACCGCTTTGAACGATTTCTAATGAACCATAAAGAAGCGTTCACGCTTATCGTCAAGAGCCAAGGCTCGGGGCCGCGCAGTCGGCCAGCGATCGAGGCATTCCTAGAAAGAGCCCTTGAACAGTTTTGGGCCGGAGAAACAGAAGAGGAAGTGGTTCAATCCGTAGGGGGGGATAATCGTTTTGCCTTCCTATTGTCGCCGCAACCGGTTCGCGGAGATGGCACACGGCGGCGGAGGACTTTTTCTTCTAGTGTGAAATCCGCTGTGTTTATGACCGAGCTCCAGCAATCGGGGGTTCGGTGCGGCATTTGTGGCGGGTTGGTGCATCGAAACTCGATCAGCGCCGATCATGTGATTAGAACTGCCGACGGGGGCGACAACAGTGCAAGAAACGCGCAGGTATCGCACCCGTACTGCAATTCAACGTACAAAAATTAGCTGCTGTCGGCACTTCTCAAAAAAAGACGATCAATGACGCGCTCGAACGTTTCACCCGTTTCGTCCGTGCCAAGCTCACGGGCCATTTCCTTGAACCGCTCGGACTGTTCCTTCTGGGTCATCTTCTTCGAAGAGCCAGCCTTGCGCTTCTTCGCCTGATCGCTCTTCGGCGGGGACGATCGGGGCGCGGACGATCCGGTATCGTCGGGGCTTGTATCGGGACGGTCGCCAGATGCCATAGGGCCGCTCACCTTGCTTGAGTTGTTTCGTAGGTCAGCCGCTTGCCAACGATACCAGTCAGAATGTGGTTGGCGCGGGCTTGATCGTTCACACCCAAGGCTACGCGGCGATTGTGACGGAAATCAAATTCCGCGAGATAGCGGTGAAGGTGCTTCTCAGCACAATGTTGATAGGTGCCGCGCATCCCGCGCTTGAAGATCGAGAAATAGCTTTCGACGCTATTGCTGTGGACGGCCAGTTCGCCTTCCTCGCGGGCATATTCGCCAGCGGAATGGCGGGTTGAAAGGTGCTGGCCGACGCTCTTGTGAATGTCACCGTACAGTCGGCTTTCGTCGGTCATGAGAACGCTTTCGCGGTGAACGTTGGCGTTCACAAGATCGGTCACGTTCTGCTTGTTGGCCTGTGCAATGTGGAAGGTGCGCACGCGGCCACCGCGCTCGACAAGGCTAAGGATTGCCCGCTTGTGCGAAGGGCCGCCCTTGCCTTTCTTTGCAAAGGGCTGGCCGCGAGTGTTGGTGGTCGGTGCTGGGCCTGCCTTCTTGCCGTAGTAGGTTTCATCGGCCTCAACTATCTGGCCGGAGCCGCCGAGCGGGCCGAAGCCGCCTTCGCGCATGGCTTCACGGATGCGGTGGCCCATAAACCAGGCGGTCTTGAGGGTAACGCCAAGGGTTCGGTGCAACTGGTTTGCGCTGATGCCCTTCTTTGACGATGCAATCAGGAAGATCGCCTGCAACCACAGGTGCATCTTGACGTGGCTGCTTTCAAAGATGGTGCCGACCTTCACGGTGAAGGGCTTGCGGCAATGGTAGCACTTGTAGGTGCCAATCCGGGTGCTTTTGCCCTTCATCTTGCCGATGCGCTCCTTGCCGCCACAGTGCGGGCAGACAGGGCCGTTCGGCCAGACACGGGCCTCAACGAACCGGTAGGCGGCAGCCTCATCGTGGAAGTGCTTCTCTGACAGTACGGACATTGCCTTAACTCCTTATGGAATCACCATAAACGAGGGCTATGGGTACGTCAAGTACAATATGCGGACGATATTCCTAATTCACCAAGGAGAATCGGCGTAATATTGTTGCGTTTTTCACCCGATCATCTTTGATGATCGACACAAGGAAAGCTCCGGCAGGGATAAGGGTAATGGGGGTAAAAGGGTTTCAGTCGTGGCGAAGGCAGTCTCAGAGGAGAAACGCGCGGAGCAAAAGGCCATCAAGGAGATTTGCAATCACATTCGCAAACAGCACGAGACAAACTGGTTCGGGCTGTTCAATGATGTGATGGGGCTGGGCGTTGCAGAAGAGTATGAAAAGAATCTCGACAAAGGCAGCGTCGGTGAGGATCGTCTTGGACAGATCAAAGACTGGCTCCTAACCTATGAGCCTGATCTGGCCTACGCGATGGCACCGCATCTCTTTCCGCGATCGCTACGCACACAATGGCTGGGTCTATTGGAAGAGCGCGCCCTCTATGGTCGCCTCCACACTAAGCCGTTTCGCGGCACCACACTGCACCAGATCAGCGACCTTGAGCCGATTGGTGCGCGTCTGTCGTTAGGCGAAGACTTTACGATCGAACTGGACAGCCCGATTGCAGGCAGTGTGATTGCGTTCAATGGCTATCGCAATGACTGGTATCCGCTCTGCCTACGCGCCGAGACAGTTTTCGATCCCGTTCCGGTCACGGCAGGGCTTTACGGGTTCCCGATCCGCAATGGGGACCCCAGCCAGATCGTGCCCATGCGCCAATCACGCTTCGAGGGGGAGCATCATCACTGCTTTATCGTCGGCCCCAGTGATTTGATGAGTTACTACAGCCAGCGCTTTATCGCCGGATCGGCATTGAGCCTGCCGTTGCTCAACGACATGGCGAAGCGATTGATGGAGGTGCCGTCGTCACGGCTTGCTATTCTCCGCGAGAATGTCTTGTTCACGTGATCAGGCATCCGGCGTCAGGTAGCGATACGGTGCCAATGCTTTGCGCGTTTCATCAAAGACGGCACGATAGCGGTCCGGCTCGAAGCGATCCGTTTGCAGCCATTGCCGACCGATCTGCGCCAGCACATCATTAAGCTGGACATCGACATCGCGCAGCATGCGCGCGGAGTCCATCTTGATGGCGCCCAGCTCACGCGCCGCAATGGATTGCAGCATCTGTAATCGCCGCACGGGAGCCGGATGGGTGATGTTGAGCCGCCCGCGCTTGGCCGTCGAAGCGAGCGTTTCCATCAGCCAGCACAGGCTAAAGCCCGCGAGCAGACTCATCTGCAACCGCAAGGCCAAATGCAGTGATGCAACACCATGGATGTTCTCGCCGCCCTGGGTCTGGATCGCCAACGACTTTGCCAGCGCCCAACTGTCAGCCTCGAATTCCAGACACTGTAGCACTCGCCCGTCGATGGACGGATCAATGGCAGCCAATTCGCCGAGATGCAGTTCGGAGATATCCGCCGACTGTGTGTGATGCCGCAGATAATCGACATGGCCCAACAGCCCATGTGCCACTTCATGCAGCCATACAAAGCGCAACATCAACAGGGTCAGATAATGCGCCGCCGCATTCCGATGCGGACATTGCGGCATGATGAACCGTTCCAGCACGGGCTGGCTTTGATCCGCTCGCAATGATGCGATCAACAGCGCCACGCCCGGCGGAAGATCGTCGGCAGCCGATGGCGACATTTCCTTGTCGGGATGGCCGATCATCGGCAGGAACGATGATTGCGCAAAACAGAACAGGCTGAACTCATGGATCGTGACGGCCAGCCCCGTATGGATCGCCGCGATATGCGTTGCCTCAGATTTGTTGGCCAGTGCATTGGGCAATGCGGATTCGAGGAACCCAACATCGACCGCAAACGGCTCATGATGCGTTTTTGATACAGGCAGGCCAATCGTGCGCAGATGGTCACGGGTGCTGTTCAGGGATGCTGTGAAGAGCTGATGGTCGGCGTTATTGTCTTCCGGCGTAAACACCATCCACGCGCGCTGACGTGCCAGTGTGATCAATCCGTCAAGCTGACCTTGCCCTGACACGAGAATGCGTCCTTGTTCGCGCGGCTTGCCGTTTGCGTTTCCAGCTTGTGATCGCTGATTTCAGATGTTGTGCCCGCGCCAGACCATCCATCCAGTATCCGACGACGCCTACCGAGGAACCCCGATGCAGGTCAATTCCGCTGCCCGCTTAAACGTGTTGCGTTGACCTGCATCGCGAACCGCTCGGTCAAACAGGCGCATCGGCTGGATAGTCCGGCCGACCAAACAATCATGAAAGGATACGTCAAATGACAACCGAAACGCAAAACAACAAACCCCTCTACCGCGTCAGCTTCTCACGCATCACAGGCAAAGATGCCGACGGCAATGATCACTCGGAAAGCCGCGTGAGATCGGCGCAGCCTGGTCACGCAAGGGCGACAAGCAAGGCGCCATCATCCAACGCGACATCATCCCCACCGATCTCGTCAACCACAACGGCGTGATGTTCCTGGTGCCAACAACTTAACCGTCACATGAAGGCTCAATGAGCCTTCATTCTTTTTCTGAGGTTTGAAATGCACATTGAAGGGCACCAGCTGGTCACCGCTAGACGCTGGAAACCGGGAATTACGCGACCGAAGATCAATCGTACCTTCGTCATGTTGACGATCTTATAAAAAATCATGACAAGTACACTGTTTGACTGATCTTAACTCCGAGAGAACCAGGGCGTTTACGTCCAACTCAGTTCATACCAATTGCTCACCAAAAAAGAAACGAAGGGGGAACTCGCATACATGTCTTTCAATTTTCCGATCAATGAGCGTCAGGAACAAGAGGCGCGCGAAGAAATTGAAAATGCCAAAGAGCGAATTGGCATTAATGATCTTTTGGTGGAGATTATTGTTCGTCGCCATGTTCAATGTGGAATCCATGATCAGCGAAGATTGCAGGATATAAAGGCGTCTGCCCTAGACTTTGTTTTGAATGACGTAAATCCACTGATTCAAGATATTGTAATTTCTGAAAGTCTTGCTCAAAATAAGGACACATTTTACCAGAAGCCAAAGAGACGAAGGGGGCTAAGATACTTTTCGTTTTTCGTAGAAATTCATGATCCAAGATGCGAAGAGCTACTCGCGGCCATCATTGGTTCTATCTATGCCCACAACAACTCAGAGCTGATGCGGCACAAGTTGGTTTGCCTGAAAAACGCTATTGAGTATATCGGTGATTTGGAATTTGGGCGTTTCGCATGAAGGGCGAATCGATATGGTTGTGGTCGAATCTGATTCTCTGGGAACGAGAGATTCTCTCTCGTAACAACTACGCTATTATTTCGGGTATTGCGCTTGCACTTGTTGGCGTGAAAATTCGGCTTGCTGCCGGTGATAATATCGCCATGCTGATTGATGCCAACTTACTCGTAATCGGCTGCTTGCTACTGTTGGCCAGCATTCTGTCTCAGCAATTTATTCGAATATACATATGGTTTTACTGCCCTGATGAGGTATTTCTCAGTCCGACTACCGAGGAATATTTGGATAGAGCTGCGAAAAGAACGATTGACAGTGGCGCGTTTATAGCTGCCTACGACTATCATTTAACCACTTGGTCAAACATGGACAGGAACGAAAGTCCTAGAGCGAAGGTTTTCGGCATTATTTTGGTTGCCTTGAACTCAACGCTTCTCTTATTGACGACATTCGCATTTGTCGCATCTGCTCATCAGATAATCGTCCAAATGTGGACTCATCTCTGGAGCCGTTAGCTATATGCTCCATGCGGATTTCGAAAGCGTCTCTCAAAATGGAAGTCCGTTCCAATAAACTCATACTCTGTAGGTTTGATTCGATTTCGTCTTCAGTCATTTTTTCCCTCCAATTTCAAAGCGAGTTGAGAGGGCTGGTTGTTTTGCAAATATTGCTCGACAGGTTTTTCCATCAAGTAGCTCATAGAACGTTCCTCGCGCTCTGCGAGCTGCTTAAGATGCATATACAGTTCTTCAGGAAGACGAACCGTTACTCCAAATTTTTGCACCAATACAAGTCACCCAGAATCACCCTCTTTACAAGAAGATAGCACCGCTATTGATGCAATGCAAATCATGTTTAATCATATTGCATCAGCCTAAACCGAAGCGAACTTGGCGGCGCTTGTTGGACCGGACTTCTACGCTGGCTTTGGCGGCGGCAACCTTTCGTCGTAGGAAAAACTTCAATTTGGCCGTATTGGTAGAGCTGAACGGACAATGGGTCTGGATCAGCAGTGGACGTTGCCCGAACCGCGTGTCTGGCATAACGGGTCTTCGTGTGACTTGCGGACATCACACTCATCGCTGTTTTTCCCCAGCTCAACACGGCAGATGAGGTTGCAGGTGAGTTTCCGAATACCGTGCTGGCCGATTGGCTCTTCGTCACCACGTGGCTTGTAGAAGGCATCGCCAAAGGAAAAGAGCAGCTCTGTCACTTTCGGGTTCGTGGGCGGCAGCGGATAGAAACTGCGATGCACCCAACGGCCTGCCGCCATGATCTCACCGGACTCGTGGATGCGGAAAATCCTCAATCCCTCGCGAGCCGCTTTGCTGGCGGGCTGATTATATCCGAACTCACCTGTCACGGGTGATGACGCGAACGCAAACACGGTCGAGATATCGGGCGAACTCATGCCCGCCCGTTGGGCCAATCCACCACCCAATGAATGACCCGTCGCGATAATCTCGACATTCGACCCATACCGGTCTTGGAGCGCCGGAACCAATTCACCAACGAGGCTCTTGGTTTGATCATACTGATCTGCGGTCAGCGGATTGAGGCGGGTGCCAAACCGGAAGTTCGAATACCAGTCACCAAGCTCGACAAAATTGGTGCCGCGAAACACCAGCGCCACTCGGTTGCGCCGCGCATCACGCCAAACGCTATAGACCAGACCGGGGACCACGATTCCGTTGATCTGATCTCCAAGCCCAAATTCTTCTATCGAGAATTTAGGGACACGCACCCACCGAGAGGCGTACTTCGTTTCATGCTCACAAATCTGATCTGCCGAACCTGCATCACCGTCCACATCTTCGTAGGCCAAGGTGGATAGCAGGCCGTATTGCCAAACACCGTTCAGCGCTTCATCGACAGAACCATCTTGAAGCGCACTGAGTGGATAGGGCTTATCTTTGGGGCGCTCGAAAAAATGATCCGGGCTGTTCTTCAGCGGATCATCAATGCTTGGAACCGCCGTGCATGCAGCCACAAGAAAACCAAGACAAACCATTGAGGCAATGATCCGAAGTCGTGATCCGATACTGACCATTGCGTGACCCCCAAGGCAGACCCTACGGCATCATCACATTTGCCGATATCAAACTGAAACCCCAATAAAGATGTGACGCAAGATGTGTGCTGCAACACAGCACATCTTGGCAAGGGGAACTCGTTGTTCCCCGTTGCATCCCCTCAGTGTGTGGCGCTGATCTGGCATTGAGCCATCAGCGCCATTCAAACGGGTCGTCGTTTGATCGCGAGCAACGCGGGGCCGTTGCATCCGCCTCGATTGTCGTTTCGCTCGCAGCAAAAGGTTCGATATGGCATCCTTAGTGTGATGCATATATTGGCCCCAGACTATCGATCCGAATTTCTAGCCACACCCCAGCTTGCAAGACTGGAGTTCGCAAAAGGCGAAAATGGGCGCGAGCCGACTCTGTTGATCAAGTCCAACAGCGTGATGCTGAAATATGTGATTTCCGGAGCCCCGTTGCAGTTTCTTATGCTGCCATTTGACGGGCGGCTGCTCTACGGGATCAGAGTGTTTGACGACCACGACGGCGCAATACTCTGGTCAGTCGCTGAGCACTCGAAAGAGAAGAATGCCTTGTTGGCCATGATTGATGGGCAAATCTGTCAAACGTTTTTGTTCAACGAATTAGCACTCAACATCGCATGGGCGCCATTTCGAATTGTTTTGGAACCATCGTTGAAAAACTGGATCGAAGACGCGGCACTGGACAGGTTCGAAACCGTTGACGGTCATTCCGATAAAATATCTGCAATCCTGAATCGCTTACCGCGAAAAGCATGTGCATCCGCTGAGTATGCCATTGTTGAGATGCAGGCTTTCAGCGCATGGAAGCCAATTAACAACACCATGGTTACAAACCAGCTTTCCTCAAGCCCTGTCGATCTGTTTGACCTCAATGAGGGTGTCCAGCAAGAACGGCTCGGGGTTTGGCTGACGGACAACCTTCATCCCTCGGGTGTTTTTCAAAGTCCTCAGATACCCACCGGTGCAAATTCAACCCGCGAAATGACGGACCTGTTGCTGACCTATCCACACGGTACGATATTTATCGAATCCAAAGCTGTTTCCGTCATTTCGAGAACAGAAATACCTAATCGGGAGCAACTGAAGAAATCGACTGCGGGTCATGTCGAAAAAGCGCTGAAACAACTTCGCGGCGCTATACGCCGACTGAAAGATGGAACCGAAATCATGACGGAAGCTGGACGCGCTTTAGAGCCGGAGCGTGACCAACCTGTTCATGCCATCATTTTGGTGGCTGACTTTGATCTGATCGAAGATCGCAGCCGATATGGTCGGGATTTTATAGAGGAATTCGTTTCAGCTACAGGATGTTTCGTCCACATGTTGGACGTGACGGAGTTGCTACGCGTTGTCCAAGCAGCTGAAATGATATCAGATCAAAGCCAAGAAATGACGGCGATGATGGCCTTTGACTACTACCTGATTGAACGCATGAAAATTGCCATTCAGTCTGACTCTCTCTGCGCCGAAGTACTGCTTCGCTTCGAAGACGCGAATGACCAAATCGATTGACCTTCAGCACCATTCAAACGGATTGCCGTTTGATCACGAGCATCGTCAGGTCGTTGCACTACCTCAGTACATAGAAGTTTGCAGGCCATACTGAGTGGCCAGCCGATCAATGTATCGAACGATTCCATCTAACGGGTCCGCGCCCGTGCTCGCCCGTTTTGAGAGTTCTTTCAATATCTCTCGTCCAACGCGCACGACAGAATTGCCTTTCTGCGTGAACTCCGGCTCAAAACCGACACTATGGCTATGAATGGTATGCTGCCGCACCCAATCGCGAGCGACACTCGGTGCTTCGTTCCCTCTAATGCAGACATCATTGGTCATACCAGCCAGCAAATCGGCAAGTTGCAATGATGAATGGTTCTCGGATCGCCCAAGATGAATCGGCGCAACGAGATTGCCCTTCAGCTCAACCTCAGATCGCCCATTCGTAATCGCAATGGCCTGATCCTGCCCAACCCAACCATTAAAGAAAGGAGCGACTTCTGCCAACGGCTTGGACTCATCGCACAGAACCTCTAGCCGAGGGTGCTTGTGACCCCAGAAATGGAACAGCGAGCTAAACAAGCTTGTTGATGTAAGGTCCAGCGTCCATTTACCCGACAGAGGACCGCCCGGCTTAAGATGACCTGTCTTCTCGTGAATGACGCTTGCATATCCCGAACAAAAGGCGAGGATACGCTGTATTTCTATCGGAAATTCATCATCTTTCGCTGCGAAAATGTTTGGCGCGTCATCCGGCTCGAAGCTCCGCATAAAGGCCTGCATCTGCGATGCAATAGTCCTGTCATCTAAAGGCTGCGATGGCAGCAACTGACTCATCGTGTTCATAATGTATTTGTGAAATCCGACCTGATAAAATGCTGTGCTATAATCTGCAAGGACGGGCTCAAAAAAATACTCGAAGAATTTGCCGCACAGCGCTGTTCGTTTCTCGTGAGTTACAACGTTGGCGCGGCGACGAGTGGCCTCGCAGATCACTTTCGCAATTGCCTCCCAATCGGCTCGTTTTTTCAACCTCTGTGCTTTCAGCTCAGCACCTTGCAGGCGGAACTCTGAACGCAGGAGTTTGATCAGCAATGCAGAGTCTTCGCCGTCTAAATCGTGAGAAGCATAGACGAAAAACGGTTGATCTTCGTTCAGCAATTGCGGACCAGTAAATCCAGACTCATCAAATGAAATCAGCACACCATTATTTATATTCACGATCGTCTATATCCTTTGGCTCCTACGTAAAATTCAAAACAGTCAAAACTGTCTTGATTGACGATTTAAATTGATGACGCATTCCCGACTTTAAATTAGATTCAGATTATGAACAAAGAATCAGACTATGCCACGAAATAACCGATACTTTTCCGAGAATGGCCCTAAGTCACTTGAGGACTTACTTCAATACAAGGGTCTCGAAGCGCTATCTAGAGAAAGTGAGCTAGAGCTTGAACGGATTTCCGGACTTTCGACAAACGACTTTTCAGAAGCTGACGTTCGCGAGGAAATCATCAATCCAATGCTACGCGTTCTCGGGTATCAAAAAGGTTCCTACTCGTCGGTTGACCGAGAGAAGCATCTAAAGTTTTTGAATACCTCAAAATTCGTCGATTATAGCCTTAAGCTTTTCGAGCAAAACCACTGGCTGGTTGAGGCGAAAAAGCCCAAGCTCAATCGACGAAAATTTCCCGACAGCGACATTTTACAGGCTCTCCAGTATGCGGTCCATCCGGAGATTGACGCAGCACTCATTGTGTTGAGCGACGGAAATTTGTTCGAAGTTTTTGACCGCGAATTTGATCTCACGAAACCGATTTTGTCATTCCACAGGGACGACTTACTGGACAACTTTAGGGCTGTGAGGCTCCTCTTGGAACCTTGGCAATCATGGTTTTTTCAGAAGCGCCGTTTGCTGAAGAAGGCAAAACGCATCCTACAAAGCGAAGTGAATATCACGCGCGCCGAAGAATTGAGTCGCGCATTTGATCGACTAGTTGCCGACAGCAGACAAAGAATTTGGCAAAATACACGCGAAAACATCGATTCACGGAAAGACGGAGCTTCATGGGTACAGCATTTGAAGCAATGCGATGTGTTCGAAGCAATCGAAGTACGATTTTTCGATCCGCATAAGACGGAAGCAGAGTACATAGCGCTGTCAGAAAATCTTATTCAGGAATTCGATAGAAGCCCGTTCTCAATCATCAACCGAGTGTTCCCGCGCGTGGCTCGCGACGCAAACATGAATTTTTGGGGTTCAGCGTTTTACTTCATGTTGTATGCCGAACGCGAAGGTCGTGATTTTCAGTATTTTCCGCCATGGCTCGCGGTTGATTCAGATTATGCCGACAACTTGGAACTGGCGCTACAGCAACTCATCCATCATTGCCTTACCGGATTTGAAGAAAGCTCTGATCGACAGATAATGATGCTTCTTGCTGCTGCAGTCCGCAGACTATCCAAACTGGCCGTCAAGATTGTTCCGACAGTGTCTGATCAATCGAAAATTGCCAACATATTGTCGCGTCTCCAGCGCGATGAACTGAACTGGTCGCAGGTTGCATCAAGTGAGATTCACGAGAATCTCAATATCTATGCCAACGCCGAATTAATGGTGCCCGCCAGGTTGGCAAAAGAACTATCCGGCGAAAAATTCAAGACAGCAACGGCTAAGAAGCACCTGATCGATACGTGGAAAGCAGAGTTATCAGCGCTGAGACAATTCCCAGATTACCCAAAGTTCAGGCAGGAACAAACCGATGGAGAGATCCACCCAACGGAATGCGTCCAAGTCACTTACGATTTTCTCGGGCATCTTGCGCTTTGTCTGATTGATAGCTTTCCAAAATGGAAGCAGTACGTTTTAGAACACCATCAACAGGAAATCGCATTTCAGGCTGCCCAAGGACTGTTTAAAGCTCAAGAGTTTGCCAAGGAGTTGGGGCAGAATCCAATGCCCATTGATGAGGTGCGAGAGTTGGCGACAAAACGATTTCTTCTAGGACATAAAGAAATTCACCAGAATCTCATCGATGGTTACGGCATTCATGATCGTGTTTTTGTTAAGGTATGAACGCTCAGATCACCGCAAAGCCCTTGAGAGCGTCAGCGGTGCGACGCCGTAGGCGGCTGCCATATGGGTAATGGTGTCCGTGCGGCTGGCGAGTCTTTTGCGGGCGCGGGCAATTTGCCGATCCGTCAACTTTCGTGGCCTGCCGATATGTTTGCCTCTGGCCTTAGCGGCACGCATGCCTGCCTTGGTGCGTTCGCGGATTTGCTCGCGCTCAAACTCGGCAAAAACAGCGAGTTGACCGTAGAGCATCCGTCCGACGGCTGTGGTTGTGTCGATGCCTTGGGTGATGGCTTGGAAATCCACACTACGTGTGCGGAGATCATCGAGCAATTGCAGCAGATGAATGGTCGATCTGCCAAGGCGATCCAGCTTCCAGACGACAAGCGTATCACCGTCTTTGAGGCTGACTAACAGGTCATCCAGCCCCTTGCGCTTGGCGATGCTGCCAGAGGTGCCGTGATCGCCATAAATGACATCGCATCCGGCTTGTTTCAGCGCATCGATCTGCAAGGATTCGGTTTGTTCGCTGTCAGACACACGGACATAGCCAATTTTTCTTGGGCTGGATTGTGGTGCTGCTCTCGCCGTTTCCATCACCGAAATCCTATCCGATTCAGCCACTTACGCAACTTGACGTGCATACCAATGAACCCCTCAAAAGGGTTCCTTTTTGAAAGCGTTGGTGGACAGGGGTTTGCGGCGGTCGATCGACCGGACCGGTGATCAGTGAACCAATAAGTTACCGCAAAATCAAGGTCACGCGGCTGGAATTATGCTAATGGCATCGGAAGGGAAGCCTTTCGATGTCCTCCCTTCGCTCCCTCTCCAAAGCCTCCCTCATCGCCGCCGCAGCCGTTCTCACCATCGGCATCGGATCGCTGGCGCTCTCCGTC
>JGI12316J14372_10001531_pt1 | contig 29084 bp, 29 predicted proteins | sample MarCyaLeptolynsp_FD_14372 | JGI IMG/M metagenome (IMG submission 14372)
ATGGCCGTGAACCGTTCGCCGATATCTTCATACCAGGCTTCCCTGGCATAGATCGGCCGGGCGAAATCCGGCATGAAGAACAGGTAAAAGTGCGTCAGATGATCAGCCACATTTTCGGTGGCGTGAATGAGATTGGTGGCGAGTTCCCCGTTCGCGGGTATGGAAAGGTTCATGGCCGATGTGAGCGCGCGGGCAGCCGCCACCGACTGGGACACGGAACAGATGCCGCAGATACGCGGCGCATAGACGATCGAGTCCAGGGGCGGCTTGTTCAGCAGGATCCGTTCAAAGCCGCGGTAGAGCGGAGACACCACCTCTGCTTTGACAACGGCGCCATCGGCATGATCGATTTTGACTTCCAGATCGCCCTCGACCCGATTGAAAGGACCGACTACCAGTCGCGTCATGATCAGGATTTTCCCTTGTCCAGGGGCGGGACGGTCAGGTGGTCGGCGACGGCGTTTTCTTTCAGGCGTGTCGGCGTTGCGGCCTTGGAGAGAGACGCAAGCGCGACGAACCAGGCCTTGGGCATGTCGGTGGGCAGTCCGACAGGAATACCGGCGACTTTGGGTGTCCTGGTGAAATCGTGCCCGGGCTCTTCGAATTCCGGCGCGGTACAATTGATGCAGGGGTAGTTGCCATCAAGGCACGATCCGGACCCGTTCCAGGAGCGGATGTTGCAGTCCGCGCGGGCCTGCGTTCCCTTGCAACCGAGATTTTCCATCATGCAGCCGTGGTCGCACAGTTTCTCCGCGCTGGCCTTGTACTCATAGAACTCGTTCTTCGCACATCCGTGGTGAACGAGATGCATGGTGTAGGAGAGTGGCCGGGCCCATTCGTCGGTGTCGGCGGCGCCAAAGCTTCCCGCGGCGACCTGGTGAAGGGTTTCGCAAAGCCAGCCAGGGTGGATCGGGCAGCCGGCGATATTGATGACGGGCAGTCCCGCACGGGAGCGGAAATCAGCCCCGAGGAGGCCGCCGGGCTTGCGGCCGTCATAGGACAGGCCGCGGGCTTCGACATGATTGTCACCGGCTGCGGTGATGCCGCCAAAGGCGGCACAGGATCCGACGGCCACGACGTACTGGGCCTTTTCGGCAAGCAGGCGGATCCACTCCATGGTTGGCCGGCCGGTTCCCGAAAACATGTGAAACTTGCCGGTCCCGTTGGGCCCGCACATGGCCGAGCCTTCCAGGCACAGAATGTCGAGGCTCTCTTCGCCTGACGCCAGACGTTCCATGAGATCGACCACATCGCGGCCGCTGGCTTCGCTCAGCGACGGGTGCCAGAGAACCTCGATATTGGCTGCATCCATGGCCGTGACCAGATCCGGATTTTCGGCGCCGAGCGCCGACAGCGTGCAACCGCCGCATCCACCGGACTGCAGCCAGAACAAACGCACAGGCTTTGCTGCTTCAAACGGTCTGAGGGACATGATCCGGGATCCTCAAGGTAAATTCCGCCCCGCCTTCGGGCCGGTTGGCGGCCTGGAGATCTCCCCCCAGTTTCAGCGCCATGTTGTAGCTGACATAAAGGCCGAGGCCGGTACCGGAGCCGATCGGCTTGGTCGTGAAAAACGGCTCGAACAGCTTGTCCATTTCGGCCTGTGCAATGCCGGTTCCGTTGTCGGCAACGCGGATGACAATGGTTCCGTTCTCGTTGCTGCAGGACAGATCGATAGTGCCGTCCTCGCGGCCGGACAAGACGTCGGCGGCGTTCTGAACCAGGTTGACGACGATCTGGTGCACGTGCCCCTTGCGGCTCGTCATTTCCAGGCAATCCGGTGCGTTGAAGGTGATACCCGGCTTGATCCGCTGCGCCTTGATCACCCAGTCGACGGCCGTATGCATCAGCCGGACGACATTGAACGTCTCCGGCGCTTCCTGCTGATTGCTGGAAAAACGCCGAAGGTCCTCGACGATGTCGCGCACGCGTTCGGCACCTTCCAGTGTGCCGTCGACAAGAGGGCCGATATCCCGCAGCACCTTGTCGATCTTCAGGTCCTTTCGAAGGGCTTCCATCTCCTGGCGCGACACATGGTTGTCGCTCGCCGTAAGGTACTTCTTGATCGCGGATCCATACCGCTTGAGCGCGTACATGTTGCCGAAAACGAAGCTGATCGGATTGTTGAGCTCATGGGCCACGCCTGCAACGAGCCGTCCGAGGGCCGCCATTTTTTCCGACACGAGCAGTCTTTGCTGAGCCTGACTGAGCTGCTCATGGGCAGCGTCCAGCTCGCGGTAGGCACGTTGCAATTCGCCGATGGGGCGCCCGACCATCACCATCCCGGCCAGGCGTCCGCGATGGTCGTGGCGCGGCCTGCAGTTGAGCGCGACGACCGCTGCCGGGCCTTCCTTGACCCTTAGTCCGACGTCGCACGGGGCGACATCCTTTCCGACTACGAGGAGGTCCAGAAAACCGCCTGCCTTGTCCCTGTCTTCTTCGGCGAAGAGATCTGCGAACGGGGTGCCGAGCAACACATCTTCGCTTTGACCGGTCATGCTGACCAGCGCAGGGTTTACCTGCTGGATCCGGCCATGCGCGTCACACACGATGAGCACGTCCGTCATGGCGCCGAGCACGGAACGGATGAACTCGTCAGCTTCCTCAAGCGCGTCGTTCTTGTCCTCAAGCTCCGTCTGGGACTGGATCAGATCCGAATAGACCTCGTCCATCTTCTGGATGACATCGATCCAGACATCTTCGCCCGCGTCGTTCAGGCGCGGCTGATCCAGGCCCATCGTCGATGGCCTCGCGTCAGACGTATTTCCTGACTTTGGAATCATGGCCTAAGCCTTTGCACCTGCGCTTTTCCGTTTGGCCGGCAATGCCTTCACGTTTTCAAGCCCGTATCGCTCCAGCTTGCCCCGAAGACCGACGCGCGACAAGCCGAGTTCCCTGGCAGCCTTGGATTTGTTCCAGCGGTGGCGGATCAGTGTCTCCTTGATGATCCTGGCTTCAAGCTCACCGATCCGGTCTTTTAGTGTGCCGTCAAGCTGCGCAAGAACCGGAACCTCTTCAACGTCCGCGCCCCCAGGATCGGCCTGAAGAATATGCCTGGACAGGAGATCGGCNCCGAGCTTGCGTCCCTCGGTNCCCATGACCAGCATNTGCTGAATTTCATTCTGCATTTCGCGGACGTTGCCGGGCCAGTGATAGGCCTGCATGCAGTCCAGTGCCTCTTCGGTCAGCCCGGTCACCGCCTTGCCGAGTTGGGCCATGGCGCGGGTCAGGAGCGCTTTTGCAAGCACCGGGATGTCGGATGGCCGGTCCTTGACGTCCGGAAGCCGGATCACGATGCCGGCAATGCGATAATAGAGATCGGCGCGAAACCGGCCTGCCCTGACTTCTTCTTCCAGGTCCTTGTTCGTTGCCGCGATTACCCGGACATCAATCTTGCGCGTCTTCGTGCTGCCGACCGGCCGGATCTCGCCTTCCTGGAGCGTGCGAAGAAGCTTGACCTGAAAGGCGGGGGACACCTCGCCAATCTCGTCGAGGAACACGGTCCCGCCATTGGCACGCTCAAAGAGGCCGACATGATTTTCGACCGCGCCCGTGAAGGCGCCCCGCTTGTGGCCGAAGAGTTCACTCTCAAGAAGTTCGTCCGGAAGCGCGCCGCAATTTTCCACCACAAAGGGTTTGTTCCATCGGAGCGATCCGTAGTGCAGAGCGCGCGCCGCCAGTTCTTTGCCGGTGCCTGAGGAGCCGGACAGGAGGACGGGCACATCATAGGGCGCAACTTGCTGCAAGGTGCTGCAAACCGCGTTCATCGGACTGTCCGGACCGCGAATGATGCCGTCCTTGAGGTCATAGTCGCGGCGCAGGCTTTCGCGGCGGTCCGCAATGGTCTTGGACGCACCTGAAGGCGACATTTTCAGTTCGACCGCGAGCAGCTCGTTTTCGCGCTGCAGAGCGTAGAGCCTGCAGGCGTTTTGAAGCGTCAGGATGAGGTTTTCCGGATGCCAGGGTTTGGTGATGTATTGAAAAATGCCGGCTTCGTTGACGCCATCGATAATGTCGTGGGCATCGGTGTAGCCGGAAATAATCATGCGAATGGCATCGGGCCAGCGTTGGCGCACCGTCTTCAGAAACTCGACCCCGGTCTGATCCGGCATACGTTGATCACAAAGGACAATCTGCACCCACTCGTCTTCCAGGACTTGTGTCGCCTCTGCAATCGTCGACGCGGTCTTAACCTCGAATTCTTCGTCCAGGATCCTGGAAATGGACTCCAGCGATCTGATCTCGTCGTCGATCACCAGGATGGTCGGCAGGTCGGTCATGACGCGGCCCTCCGTGTGAGCCGGCGGGCTGGTGAGCCCGCGCGGTGGTTTGCGAGTGTGAGCGGTGTCCGCGACTTCGGGATCTTGCGAACGAAATTGTACCGGGCCACGTGGTAGCTCGGATCGAAGCCGAAGAAGTTTTTCCGCATGCGCTCAAGTTCGGCCGCTCGATAGGCATGAAGAGGCTTTTCCGCTTCGTCGCGTTCACGGCATGCAGCTTTCTCCTCGAGCCTGACCGTCAGGTCCTGCCGTGCAAGCTCTCGGGCCGCTTGTCTGGTTGCTTCGGCGAAGGATGACCCGTCTGCCTCCAGAACGCGGTCGGCGAGGCCGAGTGCGAGCGCTTCATCTGCTGCCATCGGCAATCTTGCCCGGGCAATTCTGTCGGCGTTTTCCGGCCCGGCGTATTTCGGCAGCAGGTAGGTCCAGAACTCGGAGCCGTAAAGATTGCCCATATCCTTGTAGTGAGGATTGAGGATGGTTCCCGGCCGTATCCAGACCTCATCTGCGGCGCGCGCCAGAAACACACCGCCAGCACCTGCACCGCCGCCAAGAGCTGAGACAATCCACTTGTCCGTTGTGCGAATGATCGCCTCGGCGAGATCGTCTATCGCCTGAATGTTGGCCCAGCTTTCCTCCGCCGGACTGTCGGCGGCCTCGATCAGGTTGAGATTGAGACCGTTGGACCAGTGATCNCCGCCCCCGGTCAGAACAAGAACCTTGGCTTTGCTGCGGNCGGCTTTGTCGAACGCTTCCGTNAGGCGCCGGCAGGCGTCAATCCCCATGGCGCCGTTATAGAAATCGAATTGCAGAAAACNGGCGCCGTCTTTTTCCTCNAAGTGAATGTCCCGGTATCCNNCTGCAATCTCAGGAAGCGCCGCTGACTGTTCGGCGAAGACACGGGTCGCCGGNAGCTTGATGGCNCCTTTTGCNGCNTTACGGGCATGACCGACCCAGANCGCGCCGTCGACCGTCCNGAGNGCCAGNGCAGGCCCNGANCGTGCTATNGCCGTACCNGGCTCNNCGCCCGTTGCNTCGCCAGTGAAAGGTCTGGCGTCAAAGAGATAAGCAGCTTCCCCGAAGATGTTCGACAGCAGGCCGGGCATTCCGTCGGCCGAGCGGATCTTGCGAAGCACCGTTTCGCTGCTGTCGTTGGCCCAGTCGATTGCCCTGTCAGACTGACGCAGTGCCGGACGCCATCGCATCTGGTCCTTCGCGAGCCGGGAAGGTGTCTGGTTGTCAGCGAGTTTCTCAAGTGCCTCAAATACGGCTGCGACTGCGGCTTCCGTGACTTCACGGCGATAAAGACTGGACTTGGTTGCCGCGCGAAGTGGGAATGTTCGGCTTGCCCAGACCGGACCGGCGTCAAGTTCCGCCTCGGCCTGCAGCACGGTGACACCCCATTGCGAAGCGCCTTCGAGCACAGCCCAGTCGAGCGCATTCGGTCCCTGGTCACCAGGAGGGCCGGGATGAACGATGAAACAGGGCACCTTTTCAAAAACAGATGCCGGGACGGCCCTCTTCAGAAAGGGCGCGACGACAACATCGGGCGCAAACAGGCGGATCGCTTCTTCCGTCACAGCATCATTGATGTCGAATTCCACCGAAACCTCATGACCTGCCGACCGAAGATCGCAGTGGAGGCGCTGTGTCAGGGAATTGAAGCTGTGGCAGAGCAGAAGGATCTTCATGGTCAGCAGATCCTTGGCAATTGTTCGCCGGAAAGCCAGTCGACAACACGCAGGCCGCCAATCTCCGTTTCCATCTCAACAAGCCCGGCGTCATCCTCAACAACTTTGCCGATAATGGCGGCATCGCGCCCGAGCGGATGTGCCTTCATGACGGCGAGCAGCTTTTCTGCGTCACCGGCATCGCACAGACAGACAAGTTTGCCCTCATTGGCGACGTAAAGCGGATCGAGGCCGAGAAGTTCGCAAGCAGCTGCGACATCCGGCTTGACCGGGATCGTCGTTTCGTCGAGATGCATACCGACACCGGCAGAGCGGGCGACCTCGTTCAATGTTGCTGCGAGGCCCCCCCGGGTCGGATCGCGGAGAACGGCGATCCCCGGTACTGCTTCGATCATATCGGCGACAAGCGTATGCAGGGCTGCGCTGTCGGACTTGATCTCCGTTTCGAATTCAAGGTTTTCGCGTTTGGAGAGAATGGCAACACCGTGGTCACCGATGGAACCGGACAACAAGATCGCTTGCCCTGGACGTGCTCTTTCCGCCGAGACATGCACGTCTTCCGGAACCACCCCAAGGCCGGTGGTGGTTATGAAGACACCGTCACCCTTGCCCTTTTCAACGACTTTGGTATCGCCCGTCACGATAGGCACACCGGCCTCGCGGGCCGCCAGAGCCATGGAGGCAACAATCCGCTCCAGATCGGCCAGCGGAAATCCTTCCTCCAGAATGAAGCCGGCGGTCAGGTAGAGCGGTTTTGCGCCTGCCATCGCGACATCGTTGAGCGTCCCGTGAACCGAAAGGGATCCGATGTCCCCGCCCGGAAAGAACAGCGGTGAGATGACATGGCCATCCGTGGACATGACCAACCGGCCCGCAGGGACCTGGAACAGAGCGGCGTCGTTGCCCTGGTCCAGAATGGAATTTGAGAGGTGCCGGCGGAACAGATCGTCGATCAGTTCCGCCATGGCGCGACCACCCCCGCCATGGGCCATGTCGACGGCGCCCTTCCTGTGACTGATCCCGGGGGTGATCGCATTCATTCCGCTGCCTCCTTCACAGGAGCAGCGCGTGCCTTTTCGCGGTGGCGGCCGTAAGTCCAGTAAGCAGCACAAGCGCCTTCCGAGGACACCATGCACGAACCCATTGGGCTGTCGGGCGTGCACACGGTGCCGAACAGCTTGCAGTCAGTCGGTTTCTTCACGCCCCGCAGGATCGCCGGGCACTCGCAGGATTTGACTTCGCGCGATTTCTTTTCGGAGACCTCAAACCGCTTTTCGGCGTCGAAAGCCGCATATGACTCGCGTATCTTCAAGGCGCTGTAGGGAACTTTTCCAAGACCGCGCCACTCGAAACTCTGGCGAAGCTCGAACACGTCCGAGACGAGCTGCTGTGCCTTGAGATTGCCTTCACTGGTGACAACGCGGGTGTACTCGTTTTCCACCTCGTGCCGTCCTTCGTTGATCTGCCGGATCAGCATGAGCGCGGATTGCATGACGTCGAGCGGCTCGAAACCCGCGATGACGACCGGTTTGCCGAATTCTTCTGCAAAGAATTCATAAGGCTCGGACCCGATGACGGAACTGACATGAGAGGGCCCCAGAAAGCCGTCGATCTGGACGGTGCCCAGCTCACGGACTTCGGGCGACTCCAGAATATGCCCGATCGCGGACGGCGTCAGGACATGATTGCAGAACACCGAGAAGTTCTTGAGTCGCTCCCGTTCCGCTGTCTTGATCGCGACCGCAGTCGGCGGCGTCGTCGTCTCGAACCCGATGGCGAAGAACACAACTTCGCGATCAGGATTGTTGCGGGCGATTTTCAACGCGTCCAGGGTCGAATAGACCATCTTGATGTCGGCACCGTCGGCTTTCGCCTTGATCAGGCTGCGCTGCTTGGTGCCGGGCACGCGCATCATGTCGCCATAGGTACACAGAATGACATTGTGGCGTTCTGCAATCTCTACAGCATCGTCGAGCCGCCGCACCGGCAACACGCAGACCGGGCAGCCGGGTCCGTGCACGAAGCGCACGTTTTCGGGCATCAGATCCTTGACGCCATAGCGGAAGATCGCGTGGGTATGACCGCCGCAAAACTCCATGATGTTGTAGGTGCGGCCGGGATCGGCTTCCTGACGGATGGCCTCGGCAATCGTCTTTGCCAGGTCGCGGTCGCGGAATTCGTCGACATATTTCACTGCTCGCTCCCCGCGATCTCTTCCAGTTCTTCCTGAAGGAGGCCGGCTTCCGCCATCATGGCAAGCGTGCGGCTCGCCTCGTCCGGGCTTACCTTGTGAAGCGCATAGCCCACATGCACGAGCACGTAGTCATCGACCGCAAGGTCCTCGACCAGAGCGACGGAAATCTGCTTTTTGACACCGTCGAGTGCGACGGTCGCCATATCGTCTGCCAACAGTTCGGTGACCTTAGCCGGTATGGCCAAACACATGCCCGCCTCCTATTCCGCAGCACTGAGAGCCGGATGCCCGGCGAGATTCATCAATCGGGCCGCCTCGATCCACTGGAGCCAGTGGTCAAGACCTTCACCGGTGCGCGCCGAGACAGTCAGGATCTTGATGTTCGGATTGACCTTCCGGGCGTTTTCCATTGCGGCGGAAACATCGAAATCGAGATGCGGCAGCAGGTCGGACTTGTTCAGCAGCATGAGATCGGCAGCTGCGAACATGTCCGGATATTTGAGCGGTTTGTCCTCTCCTTCCGTGACGGAGAGAATTGCGACCTTGTGGGCTTCGCCGAGATCAAACGCTGCCGGACAGACGAGATTGCCGACATTTTCGATGAAGATGCAGCCACCGTCTGCCGGTGACAGATGCTCAACTGCGTGTCCAACCATATGTCCGTCCAGGTGGCACCCTTTTCCGGTGTTGATCTGCAGCGCTTCGACACCGGTTTCCCGGATGCGGTCGGCATCGTTGGTGGTCTGCTGATCGCCTTCGATCACGTAGCACTTGCGCGAGCTGCTCAATCGCTTGAGTGTCTCGACCAGAAGGGTCGTTTTGCCGGATCCCGGGCTGGAGACCAGATTGAGGACGAAGATTGCCCGGTCCTGAAAATACCGCCGGTTGGCATCCGCATAGGCATTGTTCTTCGACAGGATATCCTGTTCCAGCTGGATCATCCGCGACTGGCTCATACCGGGCACAGACGCGCCTGCTTCACCTTCACCGTAATGATGGTGGTGCTGATCGTGATGGTGCGCATGATCATGATGATGATCGTGGGTGTGATCATGACGATGCTGTTCCGCGCCGCCCTTCGCATCACTTGCACCTTCAATGCGAACTTCCCCGGGCCCACATCCGCAGACAGTACACATCACGACACCTCCAGTTCCTTGATCCGTAACTCGTCTCCGCCGGTCACCTGCAGCTGATGTGACCCGCACTCAGGACAAGGATCATATCGCTCGGCAATCGGCACTGATTTAGCGCAATTCAGGCACCAGGCTTGCGCTTGCGGACAGGTAATTTCCAGCGCTGCACCTTCGGCGAGGCTCCCTCGCATAACCACGTCAAACCCAAAACGGAGGGCTTCCAGCTCAACGCCTGACAATGTCCCGACTTCCAGGCAAACCCTGTCGACCTTGGAGAAGGACTGTTGTTCAGCCTGTTCCTTCAGGATCCCGAGAATGCTCTCGCACAGCGACATTTCATGCATCAGTGGATCCTCACGCTATGCGAAACACAGGGATCGATTGCCCCCAACACAAGATTGGCGAGGTCAAGCCGTTCCTCGCTGTAGCGGTCGGGCAATGCTTCAAGGCAACGCTGCGCGATCCCATTTTTTGCGAAATTCCATCTGGTTGGCGACACGATCTGATAGCTCTCAACCTTACCGTCTCGCAGGACGGCGATGTGGGTCAAGCGGCCGCGTGCGGTTTCAGCAATACCGACGCCTGCGGGCGCTGTTTCGTGAGTGACCTGCAAATCCGTTTTGCGGTCTCTTAGATCTTTCAGCTCAACCAGTATTGTCGCCAAATCGACCAGACGTGCAAGATAGCGCGTCGACAGCGAGGGCATGTCAGCCGCAAGAAGCGGGTGGGCCCGGTGACGTTCGAGCGAGGAGGTCTCCGGGACGAGATCGTCACTTTCCGGCGGCAGCACGAGGCCGGCATCGGAAAGATAAACTGTGCTCACGGCAGCTGTATCGTCGCCAACCCGTTTATCCAGGTTACCAATCAAGCGCGCGGCGCCCGTCAGGCCCGGTTTAATCCAGCCCTGAAGCTCCGCTTGGCTCCGCCGCGACAACCAGCGTGTCAGGCTTTCGCCAAAGACCCACTGTTCGGCAAGCGAACTTGCTGTCTCGACGGCCACATAAGCTTCCCGTTTTAGGTTTGTGAGCTCGATATGGCCGGAAAACGCCTGTTCCTCGGGATCAAGAGCGGCGCGCAATGCGGGCAGGATCGGCATCGCTGCACGAGCCGTTTCCGTGTCTGGCGGCTCCTGGTTCAACTTCGGCCAGTCGAGCGCAATGCGCAGGAGATGCTCGCGCGCACGTTCCATCAGAACGAGGCATTCGCGAACCTTCCGGGTTTCCGCGTCCGCGCTGTCCCCGCGAGCCGTTTCCATGGCGTAGGAAGATGCGGCGGCATGCGCGGTCCCGCAAAGGGAATAGAGCGCCGGCACCATGCGCATCACTTCAGCCGGCTTGCGGCCGGACAAAAGACGCGTCACGTCGGCGGGTTCCTTCAGCGTGACCTCGACCGATGCTCCAGGGTCCCGCGGCAGAAGGATTTCGACATGTCCCTCAAGATCCATCCCGCACCTCCCGGGAGAGCCCGCCGGTCAGCAGGGCGCGGCGGCTCAATTCCTCTGGTGCTGCAGCCGGCACTGCAACCGGGTCGGCCTCCACATCCGCTTCCTGAACCGGATCCAACTCCTCGGATTTTTCAACGGTCACGATTTCGCCGCGCCAGACCGCCTGCATGTCCTGTTCCGCCTGGCCCGGCGCTTCTTCGGCTTCGAAAAGGGACTGGAGCGCTGCATCAGCGCAGGCTTCTGCGGTTTCCTGATCGGCAAATTCAAGAACCGGCGAAAAGAGCGAGCACATCCAGTAGGTGCCGATTTCAGGTTCATCGCCGCGAATGAACTCGAAAGGCCCTGCCGGAAAACGGAACAGGCGTTTTGTCCCGGTGGCAACAGGTTGCTCATCGTCCGCGTCCGGAAGCAGAAGGAGATTCATGAACCAAGGGGTGATCAGGATCGCCAACCAGTTGTTTTCCCAGCGCTGGGGGTTCACGAGCCGGACATCCAGGGCGTCATTCAGGATCGGAACACCGTCCATTCGCGTCTCGCGGATTGTCCGGAAACAGCTTTCGATCCTGTCAACAACTGGTGCCGGATCCGGCATGTCAGCTCTCCTCCATGACCATGAACCCGGCTTTGCCGGAGTCACATTCCGGGCAGCTCCAGTGATCCGGCAAGGCGGCAAACGGGGTGCCCGGTGGGATCTGCCAGTAGTCATCTCCCTCGGCAGGATCGTAGACATGCCAACAGATTTTGCATTCAAGCCGGGTCGCGGGACCGATTTTCGTGTTGTCACCGCCGTAGGAGCCCGCAAAGAAACCGCCGCTCATCGGTAGATCTCCAGGATCTCGTCAAGACGGGCGGCGGAATCGTCGATGTCTTCTGCGGCCGCACAGGCAACTTCCGGCACCGCGATAATTTCGATCGTATTCAGGATCAGGCTGTCCTGCGAATTGTAGAACTGAACCCACCAGGTGTTGTGCGTGCCCGTCGACGAAATCCGGCAATTGCCGTAGCCCCGGGAAAGGATCGTCACGTCGCCGCGCCCTAGGCTCGTGGTAAGGAATGTAAGGTCCTCTTCGGTATGCGGCAGCAGAGACAGATTGATGACATGCGGGCCGGACGCCTGCTCGCTCTTGGCCACGTGTTCGTTGATTTCCGCAATGAGCGGCGGTGCGTTGAAGATGTTTTCCGCAGCGACCTCTTCCGGCATTGCGACGACCTGTTTCGAGCCAGTGAAGGCGTGGTCGAGAACTTCGGTCGGAAACGCACCGACCTCGATATAGCTGGCTTTTGAATTCCCCGCGGCGGCCGTGCGGTGGACGCGCCAAACGCCGGCGAGAACGGATTCCTGCGCTTGCACATGAGAGCCGGCAATCACGGAGACCTCTCCTTCACCAAGCACCTGATTGACGAGGTCGATGTTCGCGGCGTCAAGTTGGTCCAGGTCGACGCGATATCCGCTGACATTGGTCTTGTGGGCCTTGAGCAGATCCAGAACGGCTTCCAGTGCCGCCAGGCCCGTTGCCAGACCTTCCGTATCCTCCGGTTCCGGCAGGTCCGGCGCTTCGAAGGTCATCATGCCGGACGGCATCTGCATATATTCCAGTTCGCCGCCGTCCTCGTCGGCAGGCTGGCTGCCAGGGCCGACCAGGGGGCCGTTCAACGGTGCCGGGAAAGGGGTATGTGAAGTACTCATGGGGTCACCTTTCTGCGCCGTCAGCTCAATGCGGCCGGTTGGACACCGCAACCTTCGGGAAACCTGAATGCGGGCGGTTCGGTCGGTTCACGTGTGAGAATTTCGGAGATTTCGTTCAGATAGTCGGTCCAGTCACGGACACCCTGAATCACGCCGAGATACGCGCCGTAGCGCAAGAAGACGAGGCTCGGAAAGCTGTTGAATCGATAGCGCCGCTGCAGTTCGCGCTCGCAAGACCGGTCAACGATCAACGGCGTGACGGAGCCCTGAAGCGCCTTGCTGAGTTCGGGAAGGATCACTGCAACGTCATTGCTTTCCGCCAGACGTTCGGCGTCACCCGGAAAGAACACCATGGTGAAGACGGTTTCCGCGGCAGATTTGTCGAGCGCCTCCTCGTTGACGACCTTCAGGCCTTCGCGCGCGATGATGGACGTGAGTAAGGGTGAGAACATGTGAGGTCTCTCATTCAGCGGGTTGTTGGATTGCTGCCGGGTCTTCGCGATCCGGATCGATAAGGTCGGCAAACAGATGGTCAATGTTGGTGTCGCCCTGCATGACGAGATCGAGGGCCTTCAGCGCGTCGGAAATGCGCCCGGCCGTGTCCGCATCAAGGATCTCGCGCGCGGCGCCCAGAAACGTCAGGACCCACGTGCCTTCCTCGACAGCGCCAACAAGGCGAACATCGATGTCGTGCACTTGGCCGTCGTTGGATCTGCACCGTGCGAAGCCGAAATCGGACGAGATCACCTGCATGGGAATTCCGAGGCACATCAGCGCTGCTCCATCGGCTTGGCGACGAGCGCTGCAACCTCTGCATCGAAATCCGTGGGACCGGACCATCCCTGCCCGGCGAGAACGCGGCTGTCGCCGTGCCGGAACGCGTCGCGCGATTCCGGCCGGCCGCCTTCATAGCGGCCAAGCGTCATTTCAAGGCTGGCGATCGTCTGATCCTCACCAAGCAGCTCCGTCCTCGGAAACGCCTCAACCCCGTGAGACTTGAGAAACGCCAGCGCACGATCAATCGCCGGATCGATCTGTGCCTTGACCTCGGGCCGAAGGCTGCCGCCGTAATCTTCGAGTTCCACCGGCTGGACCCCGACAAGCAGCAGATGTTCGGGGTAATCGCCCAGCATCTCGGCCATCGCCAGCACTTCCTGAAAACCGGTCTGGTGAAGAGAAATTTTCTTGGCGCCCAGAAACTTCGGTACCTCTTCACCCTGGACGAGCTTCATGGTTCCTGGCGGCAAGCCGTAGTCGACGGCATCGAAAACAATCAGGATATCTGCGTCGCGGATATGCTGAACCAGGTAGACACCCTGTGTGCCCCCGTCCATGACCGCAACATTGTCACCGAAACAGTGCCTGCGGTGCAGCTCTTCCACTGCCCGAACACCAAAACCTTCATCCGCCCATAACAGGTTCCCGATTCCGAGAATCAGGACGGCGGGTGCACCCTCTCCCATGGCGCTTTCCTCCCTTGCCCGCCGCATTCGTGTTTCAGGACGGGCGGTACCTTGTGTCTGAATTGCTTTCGCAAGTGACGTGCCAAAAAGACAGTTCGGGTAAGAAGCTGTTTTTAAAGGGTTTTAATGAAAGGGAGTATAGTATTTGGAAGGAAAGTATCCGCCGAAATGACAGTTTGGAAGAAAACTTTCCATAGGAGTGGTGGCGTGGACGCTGCCGGTGGATGGAAATCTGCCACCTTAATGAAGACCGGTAGGACAGGTCCCGCCGCCCATCTTTCGAGGCTTCTCGATGCTGAGCACCTTAAGGTGTGGTTTTCGGAGGGACACACCCTGTGATCAAATGCAAACCGGCGGGGAAGCCCCGCCGGTCTGGGTCGACAAAATTCTTGGCCGATCGGGTACGCGCGACGACTTACTCGTCCGCCACCGGCTTGTCGTCTCTGAACGTGCGCCAGCCCGAGAACATCGATGACATGATCGATTGCCGGGACATGATGTCCTCGCGCACAGCCGCATAAACGTGAATGATCACGAAGCAGACGATCACCCAAAGTCCCAGGTGGTGCCAGGTGTGCACATCCTGGCTCTGGCCGAACAGCGGGATGATCCAGCTCGAGAACATCTCATACTGCCAGGACCCCATGCCGGTGCCTTCGCCGTAGAGCGCGAAGCCGGTCAGGATCATGAAGACGATGCACCAGACGAAGAGCACGTGCATCACCAGGGTCGCCAGCGGGTTGTGGCCTGCGTATTTCAGCGGCTCGCGGACGATCATGGCGTACCACTCAACCTCGTGGAACAGCTCGCGCCAGAAGCTTCCCCGCCAGACGGGCGGCAGGAAAATCTGCTTGGCGTGTTTGTTGCCAACGAAAGCCCAGTAGATCCGGAACAGGAAGGCCACCGTCAGGATGTAGCCTGCTGCAAAATGCAGATAACGGATCCAGCCGAAGAGGAAGCTGGAAGAAGCTTCTCCTCCGATAGACGGCGGTGGCGAGCCGATAAAGTAACCGGTGATCCCGAGAACGAGAATGCAAAGGGCATTGACCCAATGCCAGATCCGGACTGGTGCCTCGTAGATATAGACGGCCTCTTCCTTGTGGGAGGCGGTCCCGTGATCCAGCGTTTCGCTGGTTTCGGGAACCTCCTGGCCGGTTGCGTCGATGGTCATGGCATCCTCCTTATCCGGCGAGCAGCGCCACACCGGTGGCACCGAGGACGAGACCGGGCGCATGGCGACCGATGAGGGATGTCCGGACAGACCGGCCGAACGTCCAGCCCGCCGCATGAAGCGCGGCACTCCCGGCGGCAAACGCGGCCAGGTAGACGACTGACGCCCCGATTGCTTCGACGCCGTGAGCTGTGCCATGCAGGAACCCGAACGCCGCTGTCACTGCCAGGATCAGCGGCAGCGCCAGATTTGATCCGGCGGCGATCAAAAGGCCGAAGACAATGAGCGACGCGAGAATGCCAGGCTCGGCAGCCGCAAGCGTCAGTCCGGCAACACCACTCAAGAGACCGATCACCAATGCGGCAACGAAGGCTGTGGGAAGGGTCCATGCAATGCCGTCGCGACGGTCTGCGGCAAGGATCCCCACACCGAACATCGCCAGGAGATGGTCGATGCCAAGGAAGGGGTGAAGAAATCCGGTCAGGGCGGTCAGCTCGTGTCCGGTATGCGCCGTGGCCGGGGTGGCCGCGATCAGGCCACCTCCGACAAGTGCCAGTTTCAAAAGCTTTTTCATGATGTTCCTCCCTCAGCGCACCTTGATGTCGGCCAGTTCCTCGCCGTCCGGACCCATGACATGGGTCGAACAGGCAAGGCACGGGTCGAAACTGTGCAGGGTGCGCAGGATTTCGACCGGCTCGTCGGCGCGTTCCACCTTTGTGTTCAAAAGCGAGGCTTCGAACGCTCCGATGTTGCCGTCATTGTCGCGCGGGCTGCCGTTCCAGGTGGTCGGCACCACGCACTGGTAATTGTCGATCCTGGTGTCCTTGATCTTGATCCAGTGTGCGAGCGCGCCACGCGGAGCTTCGGTGAAGCCGACGCCCTTCACTTCCGTCGGCCAGGTCGACGGGTCGAATTTCTCCGTATTGGCCGTCGTGGAATCGCCGGCTTTGATGTTGGCGATCATCTTGTCCATGAAGTAGCGCTGCTTTTGCGCCGCCCACTGGGCTTCAAGTCCCCTTGCAGCCGTGCGCCCAAGCGTCGAGAACAGGGCGTCGATAGGCACGTCGAGCGCNGACAGCGTGCGGTCGACNTGGTCCTTGATTTCCTCGTGCCCTTGCATGTAGCCGATGACGTAGCGGGCGAGCGGCCCGACTTCCATCGCGTGGCCACGCCAGCGCGGTGCCTTGATCCAGGAATACTTGGCGTTTTCATCGATGTTGACGATGTTGGTCGACGTGCCGATAAGGTTGTCGCCGAGCGCGTAATTCGGTTCCGTGACCCCGTCCCAGGGGTGCAGCCCCTTGGCCTCGTCGGCATAAGCGTACCAGGAGTGCGGCACGAATTCCTGGATCTGGTCCGGATCCCTGAGGTCGATCTCGTGGATTTCCGTCAGCTTGCCATCGACGATGGCGCCGCGCGGCATCATCAGGTTTTCCGGCGAGTAATCGTTGGCCCGGTCCGGGATGTCGCCGTAGGACATCAGGCTCTGGGACGACAGTCCACCGCCATAGAGCCAGCTCTTGTAGAACCCGGCAATGGCAATCAGATCCGGAATATAGACGTTTTCGATGAACTCGATGGACCGGTCGATGATGCTGGAGACATAGTTGAGCCGGTCCATGGTGATTGGCGCGCCGACGGCCTGATCGCCATCGATGTTGATCGCGCAGGGAACACCACCCACCAGCCAGTTCGGATGGGTATCCTTGCCACCGAAGATCGTGCGGGTGGTCATGATTTCCTTCTGGAAATCGAGCGCTTCCAGATAGTGGGTGACCGCCATCAGATCGGCTTCCGGCGGCAACAGGTAGGCCGGGTTGGTCCAATAACCGTTTTTGAACGGTCCGAGCTGGCCGGATTCGACGAATTTCTTCAAGCGGTTCTGAATGTCCCGGAAGTAACCGGGCGAAGACTTGGCGTGTCTTGGGGACACCTGCTGCTGCAGTGCGGAGGTCGCCTTCGGGTCCGCTTTCAAGGCGTTGACCGGGTTCACCCAGTCCAGCGCATGAAGGTGATAGAAGTGAACCAGATGGTCGTGAACCTGCAGCGACAGCTGCATGATGTTGCGGATGGAGTTGGCGTTTTCGGGAATGTCGATCCCGAGTGCATCTTCCACCGCGCGCACGGAGGTGAGCGCGTGGGTGCCGGTGCAGACGCCGCAGATCCGCTGGGTGAACGCCCAGGCATCACGCGGATCGCGGCCTTTCAGGATCACTTCAAGTCCACGCCACATGGTGCCGGTAGAGACCGCGTTGCGAATGATGTTGTCCTCATCGACATTCACTTCGCAGCGCATGTGGCCTTCGATCCGTGTGACCGGATCAACCACGACCCGCTTGCCGGAGGTATCCAGATCAAACCCGTTCGGGGTGCGCAAGGTAGCCATCACTCATCTCCTCCCTTGTGGCGAGCGCGCTTGACGGCGCTGGCGGCAGCGTGGGTCGCGGCGGCAGCGCCAACGACCAGGGCCGCCGCTCCGCCGATCTTGTCCGCATTGGACTCAACGCCGAACCCTTTGATGTCGGTCAGGCGGTCATAGAAGCCGCCCTTGTCCCAGAACCCGTCTTCCGAACAGCCGAAGCAGGGATGGCCGGACTGGATCGGGAAGGACAGGCCGCCGTTCCAGCGAACGGTCGAGCAGGCGTTGTAGGTAGTGGGGCCTTTGCAGCCGACCTTGTAGAGGCAATAGCCCTTGCGTGCGCCCTCATCGTCGAAGCTTTCGACGAACTGGCCCGCATCGAAGTGCGGCCGCCGGTAGCACTTGTCGTGGATCCGCTGCGAATAGAACATTTTCGGCCGGCCCTGACGGTCAAGTTCCGGGAACCGGTCGAAGGTAACGAGATAGGTGATCACCGCGGTCATCACTTCTGCAATCGGCGGACAGCCGGGGACCTTGATGATCGGCTTGTTGTTCGGCATGCCCGGTGCCTTGTGGATCGGCACCGCCTGAGTCGGATTTGGCCTTGCTGCCTGGACGCAGCCCCAGGAGGCACAAGAGCCCCAGGAGATGATCGCCTTGCAGTGTGCTGCCGCATGCTGCAATTGCTCAAGATAAGGCTTGCCTGCGATGATGCAGGACATGCCTTCCTGGTTGAGCGGCGGGTTACCCTCACAGGCAAGAAGGTAGTTGCCGTCGTATTTGTCGATCGTTTCCTGGATAATCGCCTCGGCCTGATGGCCGGCAGCCGCCATGATGGTGTCGTCATAGTCGAGCGAGATCATCGACAGGATGACGTCCTTGGCGAGAGGGTGCGCCGAGCGGATGAAACTCTCCGAACAACACGTGCACTCGAGCCCGTGCAGCCACAGCACCGGAATGCGCGGCTTTGTCTCCATGGCTTCGGCGATTTTCGGCGCAAAGCTCGGTCCGAGACCGAGCGCTGCTGCCGTCAGCGAACAGTGCAAAGCTCGGTCCGAGACCGAGTGCTGCTGCCGTCAGCGAACAGAATTTAAGGAAACTTCGCCTGGTGATGCCTTGTCGGCGCATCACATCGTAAAAGGTCTCGTGCATACCCCACGCTCCTCCGCATGTTGTTTTTGGCTGGATGCCAAATTCCATGCGGGCTTTGCAGGAAGCGGGCCAAATTCTTTAGTTTTTGTTTTTGTTGGGTTTTCGTCGGAAATTTCTACCGTTCAGCTTGCTGGCGAAACGGATAGAGCCGCTGCATGTTTTCAAAGTGTAAGCAAACTAACCACCAAGCCGCCAGTCGTGCTTTCAAGGGTGGAGGCGAGATTTCGCGCAGAAAGTAAGCCGGCCACACCCAGCTGCAATGCGCGTTAGTCCTCGTCAGAAAAACATAGACCCCGGATTTGTGCTATGTCCGGAAACCGGCAACCCTGATACCCGAGCGGACCGCTACCTTGAACCTGGTTATCCTTGTGACGCCTTACTTCAATCTGGCTGCAACGATGTCCTTCATCGATCCGTTCCGGGCGGCAAACTACCTGACCGGGTCGACAACGTTCCGATGGCACGTGCTTTCTGCCGAGGGTGGAATGGTGATGTCGAGCAGCGGGCTGGCGATTGAAACCGCTGCGTTGACGGAAACCGTACCGGCAAAGGCAGATCTCGTTCTCGTCAGTTCAAGCTGGACGCCGGAGCAGAGCTATTCGGACGTCACAACGAGTGCGCTCAACCGATGGGCCCGGGAAGGGGCGATCGTCGGTGGGATAGACACCGGCGCCTTTGTCCTGGCAAATGCCGGGCTGTTGAAGAACAAGCGGGCCACGGCGCACTACGAGCATATAGACGCGCTCATGGAAATGGCGGCAGACACGGCGGTTTGCGAAGATCTGTTTGTCGTTGACGGCCGGCTGTTCACCTGTTGCGGCGGCACGGCGGCCTCCGATGCCGCGCTTCATTATCTCAGCGAGTTTTCCGGCCCCAGCATTGCGAATGCGGCCGCGCGCTATGTGTTTCACCATGATGTTCGCGGCGCGGGCCGGTCGCAGAACCCGAAACGTGTCGAGCCGACGGGCCACGTGACACCCAGCACCGTCAGAAAAGCAATCGATCTGATGGAGGCAAATCTTGAAGATCCGATTCCGATCCCGGAAATCTGNAAACGCGTNGCNATCTCACAGCGGCAGCTGGGCCGCCTGTTCACCCAATATGTTCACAAGACACCGGTCGAATACTATCGCGACATCCGGCTCGACCGCGCCCGGGGCCTGGTGACGCAGACAGAAATGAAACTCAGCGAAGTGGCGGCGGCCTCCGGCTTCAACAGCCAGGTTCATTTCAGCCGATGCTACCAACAGAAATTCGGCCTGGCACCGAATAAGGACCGCATCGAGGGCCGTGTCCCATTCGAGTTCCGGGCCTGGCCGATGCATAGTCCAAGGTCAAGCTAGCGCAGCGGCTTCGTCGCAGCCTGGATCGCCACCAGCATTCGGTCCCTGTCGCGCGCGAGTTCCTGAGGGCTGCGTCCTCTCGCCTGCTCGGCCATGCCTGCGACCAGCTTTTCAATGACATCGTCATCGAGCCGCGGATCGCCCAAGTCGTCCCACCAGCCGTTGAAAGTATCCTTGAAATGGTCGCAGAACGCTTTGAGGCCACCTTCGCCCGCGCCGAGATGAAACAGCATCGTTGGACCCATCGACGCCCACCTCAGACCGGGGCCGGCCCACATCGCCTTGTCAATGTCTTCAACGCTCGCAACGCCCTCTATGGCCATGTAGACCGCTTCGCGCCAGACGGCTGCCTGCAGGCGGTTTGCAACATGGCCCGCCATGCCTTTCTTGATGCGGATCGTGACCTTGCCAATGTCGTGATAAAAGTCTTCGGTCACGTTCAGAACATCCGCACCGGTGCGCGAATTTGCCGTCAGTTCCACCAGCGGGATCAAGTGTGGCGGATTGAACGGGTGCCCGAGAACAAAGCGCGCGGGATCTTTCCAGCCCTCTTGCAGCGCCTCCAGCGTCAATCCGGACGTCGAACTCGACACGACCGCGTGGGGCGGCAGCACCGCTTCGATTTCCCGATAGGTCGCATGTTTAATGGGAAGCCTCTCAGGCACGTTTTCCTGAACGAAGTCTGCGCCTTCCACGGCGGATGCGGCTGACTGCGAAAACGTCAAAGCGTCCGGCGTCGCCCGCTCTGTCAGGCCAAGCTCTTCAAGCACCGGCCAGGCCGCGACAATATACGCTTTGACCTTGTTTTGCGTTTCCGGGTCTGGATCGAAGACGGAAACGCTTCGCCCTGATGCCAGGAAGAGGGCCGTCCAGCTGGCGCCTATGACACCGGCGCCCAGAACAGCGACGTTCGAAATATGCTTCATCAGAACAATCCCGGGTTCAAGGGTGAGGCGGCGGTCATGCCGCCGTCGACAGTGAATAACTGCCCGGTCGCGAAGGAGGCATCGTCAGAGGCAAGCCAGACGGCCATCGCGGCGATGTCGGAGGGTTTTCCAAAACGTCCGGCCGGGTGCCGCTTCACGGCATCGGACTGCGCTTTGTCCGGATCTTGGGCAAGCTGGAATCCGGCCTCCAGCATGCCCGTTTCGATCCAGCCCGGGCAAATCGCATTGCAACGGATCGCCGGACCATGGTCGACCGCGATCGACCGCGTGAGCCCGTGCACGAAGGCCTTCGACGCGTTGTAGAGCGCCATGGACGGGTCGGCGACATTGCCGGAAATGGAGCCGATATTGATGAGCGAGCCGCCCTTGCGCATGCGCGGTATGAAGGCGCGACAAACATTGAAGACGCCCCTCGCGTTGGTGCCCATCACCAGGTCCCAATCCTCGTCGGAACTCTCGACCACGGTTTTTTCGACCTGAACTCCCGCATTGTTGACGACAACGTCAAACGCACCGAGGCGCTCTGCAGTATTTGTCACAGCGACCGGGTCGGAGACATCGAGGCTGATCCAGCCGGCTTTGAATTCGTCAGGGTGCTCCCCGCGGCCGCACGCAACGACATCTGCGCCTTCTCTCAGAAAAGCGTCGACGATCCCGCGACCGATGCCCGACCGTCCTCCGGTGACAAAAGCCCGTTTGCCTGAAAGACGCATCAGTGCGCAACCATGACATGGCGGATCGACGTGTAGGCATCCAGCGCATAGACCGACATGTCACATCCGGTGCCCGATCCCTTCATCGCAGCCCAGGGCATTTCCGGTGTCGCGACGCCATGCGTGTTGACCCATGTAAAGCCGCAGCGCAGCTTCGATGTCATTTGCATCGCGCGCCCGACGTCCCGCGTCCAGACGGAAGAAGCCAGTCCGTAAGACCCTGCGTTCGCTGTTTTCAAAGCCTCGTCCGCATCGGTAAACCGCGACACTGTCACGACGGGCCCGAATACTTCGCTCCGCGCAATCTCGGCATTCCCGTCGACATTCGCGACAACGGTCGGCTGGTAGAAAAATCCGCTGCCGTCTCCGCTTTCCCCGCCGGTGATCACCTCGCCCGACGGACGCGCGCGATCGACGAAGGCTGCCACGCGGTTTCTGTGCTCGGCCGAAACAAGAGGCCCCATCTCGGTGCCTTCCGCCTTTTGGGCGCCCATCTGGATTTGGCGAACCTGGTCTCCGATGGCGGCGACAAGCTTGTCGTAAATGCCGTCGGCGGCGAGCACCCGGCAGGGCTGCGCGCAATCCTGTCCGGCGTTGAAATAGCTGCCGTATCGAATGGTTTCGGCAACGGCATCAATATCGGCATCATCAAAGACGATGACTGGCGCCTTGCCGCCGAGCTCGAGATGAACATGGCGTATCTGGTTGGAAGCTGCCCGCATTGCCGCCATCCCGGTTGCCGGTGATCCTGTAACGCTGATGGCTTCCATTTGCGGACTGTTGATCAACTGATCCCCAATCGTCGGGCCGCGTCCATGCACGATGTTCAGGAGGCCTGCGGGAACTGCATCCTTGATGAGTTCAGCCAGCTTCAATGTCGACAGCGGCGTCAGCTCCGAGGGCTTCAGAACCACGGGGCATCCGGCGGCAATCGGCGCCGCCAGTTTCCAGGACGCCATCATCAAGGGATAGTTCCACGGGGCGATGGCTGCGACCGGCCCGACCGGATCGCGCCGGATCATCGATGTGTGGCCGGCCACATATTCGCCGGTTGCCGAGCCGGTCATCGTTCTTGCCGCGCCCGCGAAGAAACGGAAGACGTCAATGGTCAGCGGCATTTCATCGTCATGCGCGGACGGCCACGGTTTGCCGACATCAAGACTTTCAAGTTCCGCCAGCTCGAAACTGTTCTCCTCGATTATCTCCGCGATCTGCAGAAGAAGCGCAGATCGCTCCGCTGGTGTTGTTGACGACATGGTCGCGAAGCTTTCTGCGGAACTTCTAACCGCCGCCTCAATCTGTTCCGGGCTCGCTTCGTTCACCGTTGCGATTGTGCTGCCGGTTGCCGGGTCAAGAACATCCAGTGCGGCGCCGTCGCCACTCACCAGTTCGCCGTTTATCAACATTTTCGTCTGCATGGATTGTCCTCCTTAGGGTGCGTCCGTAGCCTAAAACCCGACTCGGTCAGCTCCCTTCAGCGCAAGGCGCCGGCGGGCTTCGGCGGGGGTCGCCACTGTCAGTCCCAGATTTTCGATGATCGTGCGAATGCGTTGAACCTGTTGGGCATTCGACGTTGCAAGCTCGCCCTTGCCGATAAAGAGGCTGTCTTCCAGGCCGACGCGGAGATTGCCGCCGAGCAGAGCGCTCTGGGTCGCAAACGGCATTTGATGGCGGCCCGCCGCCAGAACCGACCACTCGTAGGTGCCGGCGCCGAAGAGCTCGTCCGCCTTCTTGTGAAGATGAACAAGATTGTCGATATCGGCCCCCATGCCACCCAGGATGCCGAACACCATCTGAATGAAGAAAGGCGGTTTGATCAGACCCTGGTCCACGAACCATTTGACGTTGTAAAGATGCCCGAGGTCGTAGCACTCGAACTCGAACCGGGTGCCGTGGTCGCCGCCGAGTTTCTCGATCGCGTAGCGGATCGTTTTGAACGTGTTCGGAAAGATAAAATCTTCCGTCATTTCCAGGAAAGGGCGTTCCCAGTCGAACTGGAAGTCACTGTATTTCTGAAGCATCGGGAAGATGCCGAAATTCATAGACCCCATGTTGAGCGATGCCATTTCCGGACTTGCGCTGGTCGCTGCCAGGAGCCGTTCGTCCATCGACATGCCCAGGCCGCCGCCGGTGGAGACATTCACAACAGCATCCGTCGACTGCTTTATGACGGGTAGAAACTGTCGGAAGATTTCTGGTCTCGGGTCCGGCTTGCCGGTTTCCGGATTGCGCGCATGGAGATGGATGATCGAAGCGCCGGCCTCGGCAGCTTCTATGCTTGCCGTTGCGATTTCAGCCGGTGTGATCGGCAGGTGCGGTGACATCGACGGGGTATGGATACCGCCTGTCGGAGCACAGGTTATGATGACGGACTTCGGCATCAGAGCTTCATCTGCTGCACCTGTGCAGACAGCCCTCCGTCAAGCACCCACAGCTGTCCCGACGCGTAACGCGCCTCGTCCGAAGCGAGCCACGTCACCAAATTGGCGATATCAGTCGGCGTGCCATAGGTGCGCATCGGGTGCACATCCCGGACAGCCTGCTGCAGCGTTTCAATGTTGCCGCCGCCACCGCCCGATCCCTCACCGGTGAAGAAGCTCTGCAGCATCGGCGTGTCGATATAGCCGGGACAAATCGCGTTGACGCGTATGCCCTCCGGACCGTGGTCGCATGCCATCGCCCGCGTCAGCGCGTGCACGGCGCCTTTTGTGGCGCAATAGGCGGCAAGGCCCGGATCGGCGATGAAACCGTCATAGGAGCCGAAATTGATCAGGCTTGCACTTGTCCCCGATCTGGCGGCTTCGCGCATCAACGGAAGTGCATGTTTGGACGTCAGGAACGTGCCGGTGACATTGACGGCAAAGCTGCGGTTCCACTCCTCCAGGGTGGTGTCCTCGATCGTCTTTTCGATCTCGATCCCGGCGGCATTTACAAGAATATCCAACTTGCCGTGCGAGGCGCGTACCGTCTCCATCGCGTCGACGGCGTCCTGTTCCTGTGTGACGTCCAGCTTTATAAACAAGCCGCCATCATCGCTCTCGCTTTCTAGGGAGCCGCCTGGAGTCAGGTCGGCTGCATAGACAGTCGCACCTTCCTTGATGAAACGTGCGACGATCGCGCGTCCAATGCCGCCGCGCGCTCCCGTGACGAGAGCGGTTTTGCCGTTCAGCATCATCGATTGGAGTCCTTGTTTGGAGGGAAGCGATACCGGCTGGCCGCGGCCGTCCAGTCCATGTGATTGCGCACATATTGCTGGCTGGCGTCTGACGGCGGATCGTAGTCCCAGTGCGCGCCGGCACCGGCTTCCATGGCCGCGTGTAATGCGCGCCGCGCCTTTTGGGTTGCTATGACCCTCATTCGAAGGTCCTCACCGTTCCAACGCGCATCAATTTCCGCGGCGAATTCGGCAGCAGCATCGGCATAGTCTGGATCAGTGGCCCGATTGACGGTCTCGTGCGGATCCTTGCCGAGGTCATAAAGCTGGGGCGGATCGGCGTCGCAATGGATGTATTTGAGCGGCCCCCGCCGGATCATCACCACGGGGTAAGGGGTCATTTCCGCGCAATATTCGCCAATTGCCTCATCAACCGGATCGTGTTCACCGCGCGCCAGCGGCATCAGGCTGCGGCCGTCGACAGGCACGCCGAGCATGTCCGGTCCGCCGCCACCGATTTCCAGGAAGGTCGGCAGCAGGTCGACGAGAGAGCAGGCATTTTTAGCGATCCCGTGCGTCACTCCGGGTCCTGCCATGACGAGGGGAACGCGTGCGGAGTGTTCGAAGAAATTCATCTTGTACCAAAGGCCACGCTCTCCGAGCATGTCGCCGTGATCTGCGGTCACGATGATGATCGTGTTGTCGAGTTCGCCGATCTCCTGAAGCGTTTGAACCAGCAGTCCCACCTTGCTGTCGAAGTAACTGACGTTCGCGAGATAAGCATGGCGGGCTCTTCGCACCTCTTCCTCGGTCAAGGGGACATAGGACGCTTCGATCCCGTCCATCAGGCGGCGCGAGAATGGATCCTGATCGTCCTGAGCGGGAACGAATTTCGGAAGATCGATATCGGCGTCGGTGTATAGGTCCCACCATTCCGGCCGCGCGACATAAGGGTCATGCGGGTGGATGAAACTGGCGACCAGCGCGAAGGGACTGTCATGCCCCTGAGCCTTGTCCCGCGCCACATCGAACAGCCAACGCCGGGCTGCGAAGCCGACTTCCTCGTCGTAGTCGATCTGGAACGTGGCCTGGGCGATACCGCTTTCCTTGACGGTCTGCATGTTGTGGTACCACTTGTCGATCCGCTCGTCCGGCGCTTCCCAGTCCGGCGTCCAGGCGAAATCGGCAGGGTAGATGTCGGTGGTCACCCGGTTCTCAAAGCCGTGCATCTGGTCCGGACCGACGAAATGCATCTTGCCGGACAGGCAGGTGCGGTACCCCAGAGCCTTCAGGTAATGGGCAAAGGTTGGAATAGACGCGTTGAATTCCGATGCATTGTCGTAAGCGGCAATCCGGCTGATCAGCTGGCCGGACATGAATGCAAAACGCGACGGTGCGCAGAGCGGGGAATTGCAGTAGGCCGCGTCAAAACGCATGCCGCGCGCTGCAAGCGCATCCAGATGCGGGGTCTTGGCGACCGGATGGCCGTAGGCGCCGGTAAAATGCGGTGCCAGTTGATCCGCCATCACCACGACAATGTTGGGGCGTCTCACGCGGCACCTCGTGCGTAGGCGTCGAGAACCAGACCGTGGAAGTGGTGTACGGCATGCTCCGATTTGCCCGACCCGTCCGGATCGTGGACGATGCGCCCCTGCGTGAAGGCCGGCGTGTTCATGCCCCTTTGCACGCTTTCAACGAGACCGATGTCCTCGACCTGTAGCACCTCGTCGAGATAGCGAATGGCATCCAGCTCCATCTCGTTCGGTTCCGGCGTTTCCAGAAAGAAGTCGTATGTCTCCAGGGTCCGGTCCGGGCCCACGGGAATGATGTTCAAAACGATCATGCTCGACCGGCCCGGATAGCGCATCAGGCAGGTCGTCGGCCACAGCCACCAGACGGCATGTGTGCGAACCGTGGCGTTGGAGACATCGTAGGCCGTGTTGGCAGATTGCCCGGCATCGGCCATGTGGCTCGAATAGATGCCGTGCGTCGTCACCTTGTAGGTGTCCATATCGACGAGGTCGCAGAAATCCTTGTGCGCCGTCGGACAGTGATAGCACTCCAGGAAATTGTCGACGACGTTCTTCCAGTTGGACTTGATGTCGTAGGTCAGCCGATGCCCGAAAGTCAGCTTGTCCACGTCCGGAGCCCAATGACGGATTTCGGTTTCCAGATCCCCGGATTGCGCGGACAGCGACGCCGCATCAGTGTCGAGGTTCACAAAGACAAAACCGCAGAACTCTTCGACCTGAACCTGGTCAAGGCAGATGTCACCAACGTGAAAATCTTGCAGGTTTTCGGTGTGGGGTGCCCGGGCCAGCTGGCCGTCAAGTTTATAGACCCAGGCATGATAGGGACACAGGATCCGCGTCGTTGTGCCTTCACCGCTCAGGAGTTCGTGCGCGCGGTGTTTGCAGACATTGTAAAAAGCCCTGAGGACCCCGTCTCTTCCGCGGACGACTGCAACTGGGTGACCGGCGATTTCCACGGTCACATAGGAGCCCGGGTCCCGCGTCTTTTCGACGTGACAAACCCACTGCCAGTTCCTGCCGATGATCGACTTGAGGTCTTCGCGAAACCAGTCAGGCTCAGTGTAGGCGTTGGCGACCAAGGAACTGGACCGCGCCGGATCCGTGCTGTAGCCGGCTGAAATCTGCGACACTGAAGACATGACGTTCGCTCTCCCTTACTGCATTTCAGGGTGCCGCTTAATTGATGCGGCGGCGTAATTTTTTTGGTCATGTTTTTGACATTTTTGGACGTCGAGGATATGCGACGGGTGCTCACCCGGCGCTGCGAGGTGAATTCGAGCGGACGGCTCTTTCGAAGAGGAACTTTGCTAAAACTGCTCAGTCTTCATTGCCGATGGGGCCGGGGCCGGTATAGGTCCAGCGATAGGACGGGGGTGTCGGACCCTTGTTGCGGCCACCCTGGTTCATCTGCTCCCAGGCATGCGCGATCACGCCGACGGATCTGGAAAGGCAGAAGAGCCCGCGTGCCAGCTGCCCTGCGAACCCGAGTTCCGCATAGACGACGGCGGTCGCACCATCGATGTTCATCGGGACCGGTTTGCCCTTCCGGGTATTCAGAATGGTCTGAATTGCTCTGCCGATATCGGCAAAGCGTCCGCTGACAATACCCTCTTGAGCGGCCTCATCGACCAGACCCAGCAGACGAGGGGCGCGGGGGTCTTCGGGTTTGTGAAACCTGTGGCCAAATCCGGGTATGAAGGCCGTGCGTTCGGATTGCCAGCGATCGATCATTTGCGCGGCGGCCTCCTCAAGATCGAGCCCGCCCGCAACCGCCTGGTCGATCCAGCCATAAAGCTCCACCGCTTGTTCACCAGCCCCGCCGTGAACGTCATCAAGCATGTTGACCGCGGATGCCAGGGCACCGTTGAGGCTGAGACCGCAGGTCACTGCCATGCGGGCGGCAGCGATCGACGGCGCCTGCGGCCCATGGTCGACTGCGGCCACCAAAGCGCATTCCAGCAGCTTCGCCTGCTCAGGCGTCGGCAAGCCGCCCCGGGTCATCAGCCAGATCATCTGGGGAAAGGAGACGTTACCGATCAGGTCCTCAATGGCATGGCCACGAAACCGGATCTTGCCGGGGGCCATGTCTATGATGTCTGTCGACCACCAGTCTGAGACGTCGCTGTTTCCGTCGCTCATAGCGCACCGTCACTCTGCAATTCCGCCAATTCCGCCTCGCTCACGCCAAGACCGGTCCAGATCTCTTCGTTATGCTCGCCAAGGAGAGGTGGAGGATCATCCACACGCGGTGCTTCCCCGTCGAGCTTGATCCCGGTGGTTGTCACCGAAATGTCCCGGCCAACACCGGGCACGTCCTGGAACGTGTTCAGGAAACCGCGGTCCGCGACCTGGGGCATCTCCAGCACCTCCGGAACTGTCAGCACGGCTCCGGACGGAACGCCGAGACGGTTGAGCTCCTTGGCCCAGTCGCGCGCGGGACGGGTTTTGAGCACGGTTTCAAGCTCCGCTTTCAAAGCAAGGCGATTTCGTTTCCTGTCTTCACGCGTCGCATATTCCGGACGATCGCGAAGCGCGCTCAAGCCAAGGTGATCTGTCAGCAGAACCCATTGTTCGTCCTTGTTGGCGGCAATGTTGAGAAGTCCGTGACCAGCCTCAAAGGCCCCCGAGGGGGCTGATGTGATGTTCTCGTTGCCGTTGGCTGCCGGTTCCACGCCCACGTTGAGATAGTTGGAAACCACCCAACCCATTGTCGCCAGAACCGATTCAAGCATGGAAACATCCAGGAAACAGCCTCTTGGCTTGGCGTTCAGCGCGGAGGCAACGGCAAATGCGGCCGTGATGCCGCCAACGGTATCGGCGA
>JGI12316J14372_10001540_pt1 | contig 28968 bp, 21 predicted proteins | sample MarCyaLeptolynsp_FD_14372 | JGI IMG/M metagenome (IMG submission 14372)
TAAGCAACTCCGCATGGGTATGGTTGGTGGCGGCCAGGGCGCTTTTATTGGCGATGTGCATCGGTTGGCCGCACGTCTCGATGGGCAGATCGCGCTTGTAGCGGGTGCATTTTCTCGCGATCCGGAAAATTGCCGCGAAACGGGGCGACAGCTCGGTCTCGAGCCGTCGCGGTGTTATTCTGACTTTGAAGAGATGATGCGTGCCGAAGCCGCGCTACCAACCGACCAGCGTATGGACTTTGTTGCCATTGTGACGCCAAATCACATGCACTTCCCGGTCGCGAAGGCGGCGCTCGAAGCCGGGTTCCATGTCCTGTCTGACAAGCCCGCGACTTTGAACTTGGACGAAGCGCGCGGGCTCCGCGACGTGGTCATCCGCACCGGTCTGGTCTACGGACTCACGCATACCTATCTCGGCTATCCGCTGGTCGAGGCCGCGCGCGCCATCATCGCTGACGGTGGCATCGGCAAGGTTCGCAAGGTGTTTGTGGAGTATATTCAAGGCTGGCTGGCGGGCGAGGTGACCTCCAAACAAGCGGATTGGCGCACCGACCCGGCGCGATCTGGGCCTTCCGGATGCATGGGCGACATCGGTACACATGCTCATAATCTGGCGGAATTCATAACCGGCGAAACAATCACACATGTTGCGGCAGACCTGACCACATTCGTGGATGGGCGTCGCCTGGACGATGATGGATCGGTCTTGTTCCGGACGGAGAATGGCGTGAAAGGCGTGCTGAGCGCGTCCCAGATCTGCGCAGGCAAGGAGAACAATCTGTCCATTCGCGTCTATGGCGAGACCGGCGGCCTGGAATGGGCACAGGAGGAGCCGAACACGCTGATCCGCACATATGCCGATCGTCCGTCCGAGATGATCCGCTCCGGGCACGGATATCTGCCGACGAGCGCACAAGCGGGTTATCGGACCCCGCCTGGACACCCTGAAGGCTACATAGAGGCCTTCGCTAACGTCTATCTCGATTTTGCGAGAGCGCTGAAGGACGGGGGGGCTGCGACGACCAGCGTCGATGCAGCCGTGCGCGGCATGGCGTTCGTCGAAGCGATCGTGGAGAGCAGCGACAACAATTCTGCATGGACGGAGATCAAGTCATGAGGACGATGAAGGGACCCGCCATTTTCCTCGCCCAGTTCATGGGCGACGCGCCTTTCGATACGATGGAAAATGCCTGCCGCTGGATGGCTGACGCGGGCTACAAAGGCGTGCAGGTGCCTTCCGACAACCCGGCCTGTATCGATCTTAAGCTTGCTGCGGAGAGCAGGGATTATTGCGAGACGCTCAAAGGGCAGTGTCGTGAGTGGGGCGTCGAGATTACCGAGCTCTCAACCCACATTCAGGGACAATTGGTGGCGGTGCATCCGGCCTATGATACCGCGTTCGATGCATTTGCGCCGGCGCAGTTGCATGGCCAGCCTCAAGCGCGCCAGGAATGGGCGGTGCAGCAAGTGATGTACGCCGCCAAGGCCTCGCAAAATCTGGGCCTTGATCGATCGGTGTCCTTCCCCGGCGCGCTGGTCTGGCCGTTCATGTACCCCTGGCCGCAGCGCCCGGCGGGACTGGTCGAAGAGGGCTTTAAGGAACTCGCCAAGCGCTGGCGTCCAATCCTGGATTTCTATGACGAGTGCGGTGTTGATATCTGTTTCGAGATTCACCCCGGTGAGGATCTGCATGACGGGGTGACATTCGAGCGCTTCCTTGACGAGGTCGATGGTCATGCGCGCTGCAACATTCTTTACGACCCGAGCCATTTCATCCTGCAGCAGCTCGATTATCTCGCTTTCATCGATCACTATCATGATCCGCATCCGCATGTTTCATGTGAAGGATGCGGAGTTCCGTCCGAATGGAAAAAGTGGCGTCTATGGCGGCTATCAAGGCTGGGTGGAACGGCCCGGTCGCTTCCGTTCACTCGGCGACGGTCAGATCGATTTCGGGGCCATTTTCAGCAAGCTCGCTGGCTACGACTTCGACGGCTGGGCTGTGGTCGAATGGGAATGCGCTTTGAAACATCCGGAGGACGGCGCACGCGAAGGCGCAAAGTTCGTATCGGATCACATCATCCGAGTCACAGACAAGGCCTTTGACGATTTCGCTGGCGGCGATGTCAGCACCGAAGCGAACAGAAGAATGCTTGGCCTCGAACGATAACAATCGAGAGGCCCGAAAAGAGAAACACATGCGGCGAGGGAGGAACCATGACCGCGATCACTGCCGAGGGACAATTTACGCCCGATATCAATCGCAACAAGCTTTTCTGGCTGAGCTGCCTGTCTCTGATCGTGACGGCGATGACCTTCGCAATCCGAGCCGGCATATTGACTCAGCTTTCGGAAGAGTTTGCCCTCAGCGACACTGAACTCGGCTGGGTCAATTCCATGGCCTTCCTTGGCTTTCCGCTGGCCATGGTCGTCTTTGGATTCCTCTACAACAAGCTTGGACCGCGTCTCATCATGATCCTGGCTTTTGTCGGACACTTGCTGGGCCTGGTCCTGACCATCTTTGCAGGCGGCTTTCTCGGGCTTTTGATCTCCACTTTCTTTATCGGGTTCGCGAACGGATCAGTTGAAGCGGCGTGTAACCCGCTCGTGGCGGATCTTTACAAGGACGACAAGACCAAGTGGCTGAACCGGTTCCATGTCTGGTTCCCGGGTGGCATCGTCATCGGCGCGGTCGTTTCCTACTTCATGACCAATGCAGGGATTGGCTGGCAACCGCAGATTGCGATCATGCTGATCCCGACCGCGATCTATGGCTACATGATCTTCACCACCCGATTTCCCGACATTCCGCAGGTCGAAAAAACCGTCGATCTGGATGCTAAGGGCGTGCTGCTGATGGGATCGGTGCTTGGGTTGCTCGTCCTGATCGGAACCCCAAACGACCTGGTCGGTAGATTGCCAGGCACGTTCATTCTGCCGCTCCTGCTCGTGCTGGGGCTGACGTTCTTGTTGATGCTGTTTCGAGCCGGGCGCGCGCGCGACGCGGCTTTACTGCTGGTGCTAATGGGCTTGATGAGCCTGACCGCAACGTCGGAGCTTGGAACCCAGCAATGGGTCGACCGTATTCTCGGCGCGCAACTTGGCGGTGTTCCTGGACAGGCCATGATCGTGCTCGGAATGGTGACCGGGATCATGGCCGTCGGGCGCTATTTTGCCGGTCCGCTCATTCACGCCCTCAACCCGGTTGGCGTGCTGCTGATGAGCGCCGTGCTGACCTCACTTGGTCTATTCATGATGGCGTCCGCCGCAGGTGCCATGGTCTATGTATCGGCGATCGTGTTTGCCATTGGGGTCTGCTATTTCTGGCCGACCATGATCGGCGTAACGGCGCAATATATCCCGCGCTCCGGCGCGCTCGGCATGAGCCTGGTTGGCGCCGCCGGTATGTTTGCGCTGACCATCTGGAACCCGATCATCGGTGGCTGGATCGACAACGCCCGCGCCAAGGCTGAGGCTGCGGGCCTGAGCGAAAATGCGATTGAAGTCGCGGCGGGGCAGGGCGCGCTGTCGCAACTCGTCTTCTTCCCGGCCTTCCTGATCGCCGCCTTCGCCGCCCTGTTCATGGCACGAAACTGGATGAAGCGCACAGCTGGCGCTGATGCCGAACATATGAACGGATAGGAGGCAGGCGTGATAGATAGGTTCAATCTCGACAGAAGACAGGCTTTCCAAGGACTGATCGCGCTTTCAGCCGTTGGTGCCTTGGTCGCGTGCAGTGATGACTCGGGTGATCGTGGCGCCGATGCCGCAGACGACGGCAGCTCGGCGGGCCTCTTCGGAACGGCAGATATGGCGCTCATCGCGGCTCTGAGTGAGACCATCATTCCCGAGACCGACACGGCTGGCGCCCGCGCGGCCGGGGTTCCCGATACGCTGCAGTCGCTCGCCACGGAATGGGGCGACGAAGACTTCCAGGCCTATTGGTTGGCGGGTCTCGAGAGCTTGCGAAGTCGCCTGGAGTCGCGGGGAGGAGATCGTTTTGAGTCCCTGTCCGCCGAACGGCGCAGCGCGATCCTCGCGGCTTATGATCTCAGCGTCTTCGAGGGCGAGATCGAGGACGGCTTCTACCGCGATTTCAAGAACACCGTGATCCAAGCGTATTACATGTCCGAACCTGGCGCCACCGAAGCGCTGGCCTATGAGCCAGTCCCCGGCGAATGGATCGGATGTGTTCCTCTTTCTGAATTTCCGAAGAATTGGGCGACCTAAGATATGGCAGAGTTTGATGTAATCGTTGTTGGGTCAGGCATGTCTGGCGGATGGGTGGCCAAGGAGATGTGCGAGCAAGGCTTCAGGGTCGCTGTCATTGAGCGCGGCCGGGCGATCTCGCCGACGGAAGACTATTCCGATTTCATTGACCCTTGGGACGTCGAACACCTGAACCGCAAGACCGCGCAGGATCGTGAAGATTATCGCATCCAGTCAGAGGTCTATGCGTTCCAATCATATACGCGTCAGTTCTGGGTCAAGGACTCCGAGCACCCGTATGAGACGGCAGAAGGAACGGACTTCAAATGGTTGCGCGGCTATCATGAAGGCGGCAAATCCATCATGTGGGCGCGCCAGAGCTACCGCCTGTCCGAGATAGATTTTCAGGCCAACAAGAAAGACGGACATGGCGTCGATTGGCCTGTCCGATATGACGATCTCAGCAAGTGGTACGATTATGTCGAACGCTTCGCTGGCATTTCCGGCTCGGTCGAGGGGCTCGAGATTTTGCCCGACGGAATCTATCAACCGCCACACGATCTGACCTGCGCCGAGCTTGATTTCAGGGACAAGATCGAAGCGGAGTTTCCTGGGCGGCGAGTCATTCCCGGGCGAGCAGCCAATCTGACGGAACCGACCCAGGAGCAAATGGATCTGGGGCGCGGCAAGTGCCAGGCGCGCAATCATTGCTTCCAGGGCTGTTCCTTTGGCGCTTATTTCAGCTCCAATTCGGCTACGCTACCGGCGGCGCGTCGGACGGGGAACATGACCCTTATGCCCGACACAGCCGTTCACAGGGTGATTGTCGATGATGAGACGGGCCGGGCGTCAGGTGTCGAAACGGTCAACATCAAGACAGGCGAAACCAGTCGGGTGACCGCGCGTGTCGTGTTCCTCAATGCTGGAACGATTCCGAGCACGATGATCATGCTGAACTCAGCATCCGAACAATCTCCGTCAGGGCTTGCAAACAGCTCCCGGCAGCTCGGTCGGAATCTGATGGATCATCATTCCGGCGCGCGCGGCTCGGCCATTCTGCCGGGTCATCTAGACAAGCACACGTTCGGGCGTCGTCCGAACGGTTTCTACATTCCCCGCTTTCGTAATCACACCGAAGCCGCAGAGGATTTCGTTCGCGGCTATGGCTATCAGGGCGGCGCGATGCGCACCAGCTGGTGGTCTGCGATGAACAAGAAAGGGATTGGCGAGGACCTCAAGTTTGATGCCCGCACGCCGGGGCCTTGGCGCATCAGCGTTGTCGCTTTCGGTGAGGTTTTGCCGAACGAGCGCAATCAGATCCGGTTGCATCAAAGCAAGACCGACAAATGGGGTTTTCCAATCCCGGTCCTGGATGCTGTCTGGGGTGAGAATGAGCGCAACATGGTGCGCCAAGCCACACGCGATACGCGCGCTATGCTCGAGGCGGCAGGCGGTATCGATATCCAGACCGAAGATCCGGATACGGTCGAGCCCGCGCCGCCTGGGATCGGTATTCATGAAATGGGCACCGCGCGCATGGGGCGCGACCCGTCGACGTCGGTGCTGAACAAGTGGAATCAGAGTTGGGACATCCCAAACCTGTTCATCACCGATGGGTCGTTCATGACGTCAGCTGGGTGTCAGAACCCATCACTGACCTACATGGCGTTCTCGGCGCGCGCGGCGAACCACGCGGCGGAGCTAATGAAAGACGGCGTGATTTGACCATGGCCATACACTTGAGAGGAGCGACAAGCTTATGAAACTGGACCGAAGGCAATTCATCAGCGCGTCGAGTGCTGCCATGCTTCTCGCCGGATGCGAGGGATCCAGGCCGTCTGTGTCAGGTAACCGGATCGATAAGATTGGTATCCAGACTTACACTTTGCGCGAAGCCTTGAGCCAGGACTTCGTCGGCACGTTCGATATGATTAAGGATGTCGGATATGACTATGTCGAATTGAACCGGCGCGACTTTTCTGAGCGATCACCAACAGAGCTGAAGCAAATTCTGAACGATATTGGTCTCCCGTCGCCCATCACACATGTCGATTATGACGGCCTCGCCAATCGTCCGACAGAAGTTGGTGACGCGGCAGCGACGCTAGGCTGTGAGCATGTCATATTGCCGTGGATCACGGATGAACAAAGACACCTCGATGCCTACAAGGCGCACGCTGAGATGCTCAACCGCGCGGCCGAGGCGCTGAAGTCGTATGGCATTCAAGTTGGTTATCACAATCACCAGTTCGAGTTTTTTGATCTCGGCGACGGCCAAACGGGAATGGGAGTCCTTCTCTCTGAAACCGATCCTGACCTGGTGGCGTTCGAACTTGATCTGTTCTGGGTCGCGTTGACAGGCACTGACATTCTGAAACTGTTTTCGGACAATCCAGGACGATTCAGGTACTGCCACGTGAAGGATCTCTCGGGCGATGCCTCTGCCTATAAGGATAGTGTCGACTTCCCGACCATCGTTTCCATGTTCATGGCCAATGTTGGCGAGGGTGACTTGCCGTTTGAGTCCTACTTCGCCGCGCGCGACATGGCGGGGCTGGAATTTTTCGTGGCAGAGCATGACAATCCGCCCCAGCCATTCCGGCAATCGATCGAGACAAGCTATAGCGCAATGCGCGAGATGCGCTTTTGAACGAAAAACGGGAGGCGTGTTCGCCTCCCGTTTTCACTTTCGGAGCATGTTGCTCAGGAGTCTCCGCAATCTGCGACTGCATTCAGATCCGCGGCAATACGAACATCAGACAATCCAATCGATACGCCGGTGGCTGCTTGAGCAGTGAGGGCGCTTTCGATCTCGTTCATTCGTACACCTTGGTCAGCAAAACAACTAAGGCTCAGCCGGACTTCCTGCCATTCGGTCGTCAACGNCACAGGTAGTTCTGCCGGACACGGACGATCAGGGTCGCAGTCCATGCCAAATTGGACCTTGGCTGGNGCGTCGAAGCTCTTGGCCTGGAACGTCATCTCCATGTCGCCATTGCTTTCACGGCTGAAATCATGCTCGTAGCCCGCNGCGATGGCGAACACGGACCNGTCTGATTTAAACGTCACTTTGAGTGAGTCTTCCTGNGAAGAGNAATCCGTCGCAGCGATGGCGAGTTCGTCGGCGTCGATCGGCAAAGCGCCGAGCGGTGATCCGTTCACGGTCAGCATCCAGGGCGAGACCAGTTCACCTTTTGAGAAAAATACGCCGCGTTCCGACTGGCCGCCATCTGTGAGACCAGATTCTTCGGGGAGCAGCGGGATATCGCCTTGTTCGCCATAGGAAAGTCCATAACCGCGGGCAAATAGCGGATCGTAATCGGTATCGTGCGCATTGAGCTTCGACTGGGTGGCGAGCTTTGGCCAGGAATACGAGAGGCGTCCGGTGAAATCGAAGTTCGGGTCGGTCCGAAACAATAGGTCCGCGACACCGCCCCCTTCGCTACCCGGCAACCAGGCGGCGACGAATGCATCTGAGGCATTGATCTCTGGGTTGGTCCAGAGGGGGCGACCTGAAAGAAAGACTGAGACGACCGGGATGCCCTGGCTCTGGTAAGTGCTTAGGTGCGCGGGATCAAAGGCATTCGGCGTGAAGTCGACATGCTGCGTGTCGCCTTGAAACTCCGCATACGGATCTTCCCCATAAACGGCGATCACGACATCTGCGCTGAAGCCCGAATCGCCTTCGGGATCAAAAATTACTGAACCGCCGCCGGCTTCGACCGCGGCTTGAATGCCCGCAAGAATGGACTCGCCATTTGGGAACTCGCTGTTCGGATAACCGCCGCCTTGCCAGGAGAGGGTCCATCCGCCCGCCGCCTTGGAAATGCTGTCGGCGCCATCGCCGATTACGAGGACGGTCTGGCCCGCCGACAATGGCAGTGTGTTGTTTTCGTTTTTCAAAAGAACCAGGGATTCGCGCACGGCTTGGCGCGCGACCGCGCGATGCGCTGGGGCGCCGAGCGTCGCTGCGTCTCCGGCATATGGACGGGCGCTGGGTTTCGGCTTCTCGAACACACCGGAGGTCAGCTTCACCCGCAGAATGCGCCGTACGGCGTCGTCGAGGCGCTCAGCCGGAATTCGTCCGGAACGCGCATGTTCGAGCGTGCTGTAGTACAGGCCCTGCCAACTGTCCGGCGCCATATACATGTCCAACCCGGCATTCAGCGATTGCGGACAATCCGTGGCGGTGCAGCCCGGGATCAGGGCGTGGCCGTTCCAATCCCCGACTATAAATCCCTTGAAGTTCATCCGGTCTTTAAGCACGTCCGTCATGAGCTCTTTCTGGCCGTGCATGCGCTGTCCCTGCCAGGCTGAGAAGCTTGCCATTACGGTTTGTGCGCCAGCGGCGACCGCTGTGACATAGCCTGCGCCGTGAATGTCTCGTAGTTCGGCTTCGCTGATCTGGGCGTCCCCCTGGTCGACGCCATCAAGCGTGCCGCCGTCGCCGAGATAGTGTTTCGCGCTGGGGATGACTCGGCCAGGTCCCATGAAATCGGCGTCGCCGACGCGCCCCTGCAGGCCATAGACAATGCGATCGCCATAGGAGGCAACGATGTTGGGATCCTCGGAGAAGCCTTCATAGGTGCGACCCCATCGATCATCTTGTGGAACCGCCAGCGTTGGGGCGAACGTCCAGTCATGCCCGGAGACGCTGAGTTCCAATGCGGTGATCCTTGCGATCTTCTCGATCAGGTCTGGATTATTCGCGGCGCCGAGCCCGATATTGTGCGGAAAGACGATCGCCCCGCGCAGGTTCGCGTGACCGTGGACAGCATCAATGCCCCAAATGATTGGGATCGCGACGTCGACGCCTTCAGAATCTATTGAGGCTTCAAAATAGGCGTCTGCGGCTTCCAACCAGGTTCCGGTGTCCGCATAGGGCAGGGGGCCAGGGGCAGAATTGCCGCCACTAAGGACGGAACCGAGGCGGTAGGTCTTGACCTGCTCCGGTGTGACGGAGCCACTATCTGCCTGAATGACTTGCCCGACTTTCTGCTCGAGCGTGAGCTTCGACATGATCTCATCAATGCGTGCCTCGATCGCNNNATCGAGGGGAGGGGTCTGCACTTCGGGCCAGGTTTCGGGTGTGATGATAGCGGCCTGACTCGGCGATTCAGACGTTTCGATTTCCGTCGTCGTGGTGTCGGTGGGGGCTGCTTCATCAATCGGTGAGTTTGCAGTGCAAGCGACAAGTGATGCGCCCAATAGCCCTGCCAGCGCAGTTGCTGTCAAATGACGAGTCGGCCGCACCGAAAATTTTGCAGGATTTTCGTCTCGCGGCATCTGCGCCTGTGCGTCCAAAAAATGTCGGTCGGTCGAAAAAAAGTATCTCATTCCTGGCGTTTCCCTCTATGGCGCATCGCAATTTGGGCGATCTAGCGCTCAGTTTTTAAATCACAAAATTTGATCGGCGTGTCGAAACGATCACGCTCTTCCGGGATTTTCATAAACATAAAAAATGGAATTGACAACGTAAGACAATTCTGAAATGTCTAAGCTCACAAAATCGAAGTTGGTGCGATAACGTGCCGACGCTTAGGGAGGTAATTCGGTGTCCAGAATCTATTCACGGGATCGGTCTGTTGGAATTTCAGGCTTCGGCTTGATGCGCAGCGCATCACTGCTCGCTCTGTCTGTCGCGACCTTGTCGGGCGTGGCCCTCGGGCAGGAAACAGATGCGCCAGAAGATGAGGAAGCGCGTCAGGATACAGTGGTCGTCAAAGGTATCCGCGGCGCGTTGAAATCCGCGCAAGATCTCAAGCAGGATGCGGATGTATTTGTCGATGCAATTACGGCGACAGACATCGGCGCGCTGCCGGACCGTTCGGTCTCTGAAGCCTTGCAACGTGTGCCGGGCGTCGTGGTTGAGCGTTTCGCCGGGCCGAATGACCCTGACCACTTTGCCGTAGAAGGTAGCGGCGTCATCGTTCGCGGCCTGCCTTATGTTCGTTCCGAGCTGAATGGTCGCGACGTATTCGCTGCTAACTCTTCAGGTGTCCTCGGGTTCGAGGATGTGTCGCCGGAATTGCTCGGCTCAGTTCAGGTCTTCAAAAACCAGTCAGCAGATATGATTGAGGGCGGCATCGCTGGCTCGGTCAATCTCGTCACCCGAAAGCCGTTTGACAGCTCTGGCCGTCAGCTCGCCTTCTCGGTTGAAGGGACATACTCAGACTTCATCGAAGAGACCACGCCATCCTATTCTGGTCTATGGTCTGACCAGTGGGAAACCAGCTCAGGGCGGTTCGGATTGCTCGCAAGCTTTGCGCATTCAGAACTGAAATCAAGGGCTGATACACCGCAAGCTGCGGACTTCCGCGAGCGCACAGACATCGTCGCAGGACAGACAGTCTACCTGCCAGCGGGTGGCGGCATCCGGACCCAGGAGTTCGATCGTCAGCGTGAAGCGATTGCTTTGGCCGGTCAGTGGGAGAGCCTCGATGGTACCATGATCGCCACCGCTCAATTCCTGCAATCAGATGCTGACCTGGTTTGGGGGGAGCGCGTGTTGGAATCTTCCATCGACGATAATCCAGCGATCGAGGCGCTCGCAGGAACCGCGTTCGAGTTNGGGGCTGATGGCGTGCTGACAAGCGGCGTCATCACGGAGAATGTCGGCTGGCGCGGCAACAATAACACCCTGCCACTCAGTGGCGTGCGGCAACTGGCGCTGGCGCGCGAGCGGGCCGAGAACGACAAGACTTCTGACTTTGGTATCAATTTCAAATGGACCCCGAATGACCGTTGGGCCTTGAACTTCGATCTCCAGAGTGTCGACTCTGAGACGACCGTTCGTGACGTCACGGTGCATGGCGCCTTCTACGCGGATGTCGGTTTTGGCTTTGGCGATGAAACAGTGGGTATCGATTATTTCGTCCCGACCGGCGAGGCGGACAATTACTTCCAGGATCCAGCCGAGTATTACTGGCGCTCGATCATGGATCACGCCCAGGACAGCGAAGCTGACTCGCTCGCCTTCCAGGGCGACGCCGAATACAATTTCGGCGGCGATGGCTTCCTGAAATCGGTCCGGTTCGGCGCCCGCTATGCAGACCGGGATTCCAACCTGCGTTACTCTGACTTCAATTGGGGGAACGTGTCCGAGATCTGGACGGGCTCAGCCAATGATTTGCTGACCCTGGAAGAGGCCAATACGCTGTCTCCGGGTCTGTTCGANCCATTCGATTTCGACAATTACCTGCGTGGCAGTTCCCCGATCTCCGGCGTGCCGATCTATAGCGGCCCGCTCGCCGANGATTATGCCGGTTTCGTGTCCACGGTGCAGCCAATTCTGGCCGCGCAAGGCTCATTCGCNCAAACCCTTGGTCANCGCGGTGGTGTNGTCGATGGCGGCCTGTACTTGCCCGGCGAAATTGTCGATATCAATCAGGAAACGACCGCTATCTATGGTCGCGCTGACTTCGAGTTCGCAGACTTCCTGGCGCCAGGTTTTGTGCTCGATGGTAATGTCGGTGTTCGATATGTCGAAACCGATGTGACAACGATGGGGCAAACGACGATCCAGTCCACAACGGGTACATTTGGTGTGGCGGATTTGGACGGAACCTGCGCGGCCGTAGTGCCAGGCGGTCCGTCGCCAGATTTCTGCTCCCTGACGACGGCTGAGCTGCAGACCCTTGAGACCTTCTTCGGCACCGCCGATACGACGCTGTCGCAGAATTTCACTAACTCGTATGAGCATTTCCTCCCAAGCCTGAACATGCGCCTCGATATCGGAGAAGGACGACAGTTCCGATTTGGAATATCGCAGGCACTGGTCAGACCCCAAGCGTTCGACCTACGGTCCAGCGGCACTCTTGAAGAGGCTGATGGTACTCCAGGAACGTTCGCCGGGATCGAGCTTGAATCGGGCAACCCATTCCTCGAGCCGATCACTGCGACGCAGTTCGATCTGTCCTACGAATGGTACTTCGCCGATACAGGATCGCTCACCCTGTCATACTTCTACAAGGATCTAGAAGACTTCTGGATCGGTAGTGCAGGTAATCCAGGTGACGATGTAGTCTCAGGCGGTGTTGCAGGGGTCGAGGCCTTCACCAATAATGGTGTCAGCATCGATGTCAGTCGCCGGTCGATTATCAACGCAGGTGAAAGTGCGTCCCTCAACGGCTTCGAGATTGCCTACCAACAATTCTATGACATGCTTCCAGCGCCGTTTGACGGATTGGGCGTGCAGGCCAACTACACCTACATTGATGCGCAAGGCATCGGCGATCTGGACAACACGCAACAGGGTCGCTTCGCCCGCGACGCAACCGCGTTCCAGCGTGTGTCTGAACACCAGTACAATCTGGTCGGTCTGTATGAAAAAGGTCCGTATCAGGCGCGTCTCGCCTGGAACTGGAGAGATGATTTCCTCCTGACCAAGCAAGACGTGATTTTCCCGTTCGCTTCGATCTATCAGGAAGCGACAGGACAGCTGGATGCATCCTTCTTCTACGATATCAACGAGAACTTCAAAATCGGAGTTCAGGGGGTCAACCTGCTGAATGATATCACGGAGACGACCCAGACGATCAATGATGCAGGGTTGCGGGCGCCTCGGTCGTTTAATGAGAACGATCGTCGATACTCTCTGATCCTGAGGGGCAATTTCTAGGCCGCATCCTCCGGTCTATTCCGATCTCCATCGTCCCCCACGCGGAGATCGACTATCGAGGCCGGGCAGAGCTCTCTGTCCGGCCTACGTTTTTCAAGAACGCGTATTGATGCGCTGCGGTGTTTGAATGTGATGCCGCGATCCATGCNGAGATCATCGCATGTTTTCGAGGCGGTCATTGCTGGCAGGAATGGGTGCGACGTCGATGGTCGGGTGTGTGTCCCCAACCTCTCCAGATCGCCCGGAATCAGGGGGAGTCGTTGAGATTCTGGATCCAGAGCTCACGCGTCTGATTGATCCCGATAGCAGATTTGAAACCCTCGGCACCGGCTATCAATGGAGCGAAGGCCCGACCTGGGATCGCGTACGCAAGGCGCTCTATTTCACGGACGTTCCCCAGAACAAGGCCTATCGCTGGCAGGCGGGGCAAGCGGTTCAGGTCTTTCTGGATCCGTCCGGTGCGCCAGATGTTGACGGTTTCCGCGAGCCCGGCGCCAATGGTCTTTGGTGCACTTCGAACGGAACGCTACTGATATGCAATCATGGTCGCCGGGCTGTTGAATGCATGGATCTGGAGTCGCGCGAGATCTCTATCCTGGCCCAGAACTTTGACGGGAAGCTGTTTAACAGCCCGAACGATATTGTGCAGGCGCGCGACGGCACGCTGTTCTTTACAGACCCGCCTTACGGGCTCGAAGGGTTGGATGCTTCGCCGCTCAAACAGCAGGATGCGAACGGCGTGTACCGACGGGACCCTGGCGGAACCGTGACGCGTCTGGTCTCCGACATGACGTTCCCGAATGGCATCGCCCTGTCACCGGATGAGCGGATCTTATATGTCAGCCAGTCTGACCCGGACGCGCCCCTCGTTCGCGCGCTTGAGCTGGACAGCGATGCGCGCATTCTCTCTCAGCGCGTTCTGTTTGACGCGACGCCGTTCATGAGCGCGGCGATGCCCGGATTGCCCGATGGAATGGCCGTGAGTACGGGTGGCGAAATTTTCGTCACGGGCCCTGGCGGCGTGTTCATTCTCGCGCCGGACGGCCGCCCGCTGGGACGCATTCTCACAGGACGCGCGACGGCCAATTGTGCCTTTGGTGAGGACGGACGCAGCCTGTTCATAACCGCCGGTGACCGGCTCTTGAAACTGCGCACAAATGTCCAGGGTGTGCAGTGGACCTGATCCTCGAGAACCGCGCGTTGATTGCAACGCTCGCCGGAATCGGCGCTCTTTTGGCCTTGATCCTGCGCGCCAGGATGCACGCCTTTGCCGCCTTGTTGCTGGTGGCTATTTTCAGCGCCCTGGCGGCCGGGATGGCGCCCGCCCTCGCCTTTGATACTGTGCAGAAGGGCATGGGAGGCACGCTCGGGTTCATTGCTCCTGTGATCGGGCTAGGCGCTTTATTTGGGGCCATTCTGGAAGCCAGCGGCGCAGTCCAGGCGCTTGCCCGCAAAGTCGCTGCGCTGGCCTCAGTCGGCAAACAGCGATGGGCCATGGGCGGTTTGGGGCTCGTCGCGGCAACCCCTGTCTTTTTCGATGTGGCATTGATCATCTTGATGCCATTCATCGCCGCGCTGTCCTCACGCACCGGGCGTGTCGCCATGGTATTCGGACTGCCTTTGTGCGCAGGCCTGGCCGTTGGTCATGCCTTCGTGCCGCCAACGCCGGGACCGATTGCTATCGCCGAACTGATCGGCGCGGATCTGGGATGGGTGATCCTGTTCGGCGCCATCACCGGACTGATCTCGATGGCGGTTGCCGGACCGATCCTCTCCTGGTGGCTGGAGCGCAACGGTCGCATGCCCGGCCAGGTTGAAACCGTGCCGCAGGCTCAGGCGCAAGAGACGCCGCGGGCCTCGTTCGGTCTCGCTGCAGGACTGATCGCGTTGCCTTTGATTCTGATCCTGATCGGCACGCTTGGCGGGCTGCTCTTGCCAGATGGCATCTTGAAGGATGTGGTTCAGATTTGCGGACACCCGTTCTCGGCCCTGCTCATTGCCAGTGGCGTCACATTGCTTTTGCTTGCGCCGAAGACAGATACGGCGCGCGAGACCATGCGCGAAGCGATCACGCGGGCGTTTGAACCGACAGGCATTGTGATTCTCGTGACCGGCGCTGGCGGTGCATTCAAGCAAGTCCTCGTCGATACCGGGGCGGGTGCGCAAATGGCCGAAGGCGTCTTGGTGCTCGGACTGACGCCCATCCTGGTCGGGTTCGTCCTGGCGCTTCTGGTTCGGCTGGCGCAAGGCAGCGCGACCGTGGCGATGATCACGGCCGCTGGCCTGGCGGCACCCATAGTAGCGTCTGCCGACCTGTCGGCGCCGGAGCTTGGCCTGGTCACGATTGCCATTGCCGCCGGGGCGAGTGGTTTCTCTCATGTCAACGATTCCGGATTCTGGCTGGTCAACCGCCTGTTCCAAATCAATGAAGCTGAAACGCTGCGGACCTGGACCGTTTCGACCGGATTAATTGCGGTGACGGGACTGGTCTCAGCCTTGCTCTTGTCTCTTCTGGTATGAGGCTGGCATGGTGCGACCAACATCCGGTTGGGAGCAAGACAGTATGACCAAGTTGAGAACCTTGGCCGGATACGGGATCGGCGATTTCGGTCTCAACATTTACTGGAACACGCTCTCGATCTGGTTGGTCTTCTGGTACACGACCATTGTCGGGATCGAGCCGGGCGTTGCCGGTACCATCTTCTTCATCGGCATGATCTGGGACGCGATCTCTGATCCGGTTGTTGCCTCCCTGGCGGAACGGGTTCGCACACGGCACGGCACATATCGGCCATTCTTGCTGTATGGCAGTTTCGGCCTGGCGGCCTGTTTCGTGCTGCTGTTCTGGGTGCCGCCTTTTGAAGGAGCGACGCTGTTGGCGACGCTGATCCTGATCAATATTCTGTTCCGGACCTCCTATACGCTGGTGGCGATCCCGTATGCGGCGCTGTCAGCGCGCATCACCTACAATAGCGTGGAGCGAACCGAGTTTACCGGCTTCAGGATGTTCGCAGCCTTTGCTGGTCTGCTTGTCGTTTCGAGTCAGTTTCCGCCACTGATCCGCTATTTCAGCGAAGGCGCCGAACACTCCGCACGAGGCTTTCAGTTCACCGCGCTGATCGGCGGGGCGCTGGCGACAGTGGCCTTGATCGCGTGTTTCCTGGGAACACGTGAGAAGCCACTGCCGACACGCACCGTCCGGGCAAACTTGTCACCCCGGGAGGTGTTCCGGTTGCTCAGGCAGAACCGGGCCTTACTATTTCTGCTGCTGATCATTGTCCTGCAATCCGGCGCGTCGGCCTGCATGAACATTTCGATGATTTTCTTCATTGTCAGCAACCAACCCGCCTTTGCGTCCAAAGAAGTGGTGCTGACCGCGTTTGCCGTGGCGACGATGGTGGGCATCCCGCTTTGGACCCTGTTCATTCGCCGGGTCGGCAAGAAGCAGGCATGGATCACATCGTCGAGCCTGATCACAATATCCGGGCTGCACATGTTGCTGGCCGGGCCGCTCTTGTTTCGAGGTGTACCATTGCAGATCGTAGCCTTTGGCTTGTGCATGGGCGCGTTCGCCGTCCTACTCTGGTCTTTCATTCCGGACACGGTGGAGTTTGGCCAGAACGCCTCTGGCAAACGATCCGAAGGAGTGGTGTTCGGATCGGTCCTGGTGGTTCAGAAGATCTCCGGCGGATTCATGGGATTTGTCGTCGGACAGGTCCTGGGCGTGATCGGCTATGACAAGGACGCGACTGAACAGGCTGCCGAAGTCGGGCAGGGGTTAGTGACATTCCTGGCGATTTGTCCGGCATTTTTGCTGTTCGTCAGCATAATTCCCATAATTTTGTTGCCATTAGACCGACGAATCCATGCTGATATCGTTGACAGCCTGTCCGATGAAAATAATGAAAGAGTGAGGGGGGAAGGCTCAACATGACGAAAATGATCGACGTAGCGCGTCATGCGGGTGTGTCTCTGAAAACAGTATCGCGCGTGCTCAACAATGAGCCGCATGTGCAGGCCTCCCTACGCGAAAAGGTGCGCGAAGCGGTGCGAGAGCTGGGCTATGTGCCAAGTGCGTCGGCGCGCAGTCTGCGATCCAATCGAACTTACTCCATTCATTTGTTCAGCCATTCCTTGCGCAGCAACTTTGTTAACTCGATCCAGTTCGGCGCGCTTCAGACCTGTCAGGATGCTGGCTACCGGATGGTGGTGACGATGCTGGATCAGAGCAAGGTCTCCAGCAAGAAACAGCTTCGGGCTTGGTTTCAGGCGCTGGTCGACAATGGTCGTCCGGATGGCGTGATCCTGGTGCCGCCCATGTCGAATGACTTTCAGCTTAGCGAGGTGATGGGCGAGTTCGATTTGCCCGTCGCACGAATTGGGCCGAACAAAATCGAAGATGGCGGCGTGACCGTTACCATTGATGACCGTGCCGCCGCCCGCGAGGCGACGCAACACCTGTTGGATCTCGGCCACACAAAGATTGCGTTTGTGCGGGGTAAAGAAGACCAGGACGCGACACATGAGAGATTCAAAGGCTTTAGCGACGCTCTTGGCGATGCGGGGATCGAAGTTGATGACGACCTCGTCAAACCCGGTCTGTTCGATTTCCAGACCGGGCTGGAAGCAGGTAGTGAGCTGCTAGCCTTGCCGAAAAAGAAACGTCCCACAGCGGTGTTTGCAGCCAATGATGATATGGCTGCAGGCGTATTGGTTGCGGCACACAAGTCAGGTGTTCAGGTGCCGGCCGAGCTCTCCATTATTGGATTTGATGACGCGGAGATTGCCGAAACGATGTGGCCCGAGCTGACGACGGTGCGCCAGCCACTGCAACAATTCGGCAGCGTCGCGATGGAAATGCTGATCGCCAATTCGGGCAAGAAAACCGGCGACACGGGCGAGACCAAGACGCTGCCTTACATTATGATGGTGCGCCAATCGACAGGCCCCGCGCCGCGTTGAATAATGCTCTGACATTCAAGCGACCAGGGCATTGACAACGTAAGTCAATATGGGAGTCTGTGGCTGGACCAATTGCTGCCGAAAGGGTGAGACGAGCAAGCTGCTCGTGCACGGAAAACGTGACTGATCAAACGCCATCTCTAAGAGTTGTGATCGTCGGCGGCGGCACGGCGGGATGGATGACGGCGGCCGGACTCGCCAGCCTGCTTGCCGATACCGGGCTCGACATTACCCTGGTCGAGAGCGAAGCGATCGGAACCGTCGGCGTTGGCGAAGCGACCTTGCCGCATCTGCGCTTCTTCAATCAGACAATTGGTATTGATGAGTATGACTTCATGGCGGCTACCCGCGCCACTGTGAAGCTGGGGATTGAATTCGTCGATTGGGCCCGCAAAGGCGACCGCTACATTCACCCTTTCGGGGATTATGGCATACCGAATGACGGCGTCGCGTTCCATCAATACTGGCGCCGGTTTGCAGAAACGCTTGGCCCGATCTCCAATTTCTCACTGCCGGTCGTCGCTGCCGAACTTGGTCGGTTCGAGCCACCAAGCAGCGATGAGCGATCGGCGCTCTCGACCTTCAGGTTCGCCTATCAGTTCGATGCCACCTTGTACGCCCCGTATCTGCGCCGCCATGCAGAGGCACGCGGCGTATCCCGGATCGAGGGGCGCGTCACAGAGGTCGATTTGGATGAGAGCGGCGACATAGCTCGCTTGCTGCTCGAGGATGGCCGACAGATTGACGGCGACCTGTTTATCGATTGCAGCGGTTTCTTCGGATTGCTGATCGAGAAGGCTCTGCAAACCGGATATGATCAGTGGACGGACTGGCTGCCATGCGATCGCGCTGTGGCGGCACCATGCGAGCACGCTGGGCCGCTTTTGCCTTATACGCGGGCGACGGCGCGCGAAGCCGGTTGGCAGTGGCGCATACCGCTGCAGCACCGCACCGGAAATGGATATGTCTATGCGAGTCAGTTCATCAGCGACCAGGATGCGGAAGATGCGTTAGTGCAGTCGCTCGAAGGGCCGTTGCTGGCTGACCCGAAAATCCTGCGATTTGTCACCGGAAAACGGCGCAAGCTCTGGAACCGCAACTGTATCGCGATTGGTCTGTCAGGCGGATTCCTGGAGCCGTTGGAATCGACCAGTATCTATCTCATTCAGCAAGGCATCACCTACCTGATCGAACTCTTCCCGCACGCTGCAGACGCGGACGTTTTACGGGTCGAGTACAATCGCATGATGGACCTGGAATTCGAACGCATTCGCGACTTCCTGATCCTGCATTATCACGCGACTGAGCGTTCCGATGCGCCGCTCTGGGATATGATGCGCGCGTTGGATGTCCCGGATAGTCTGAAAGAGAAGATGGCGCTGTTCCGCGCGCGCGGCCAGGTCCAGACTTATGATCATGGCTTGTTTCTTGAGCCGAGCTGGCTGGCAGTCTATCTCGGGCAGCGGGTGATGCCTGGTCAATATGATCCGCGCGTCGATGAGCATCCGGAACATGAGATGTTGCGGCAGCTCTCTGGTATGAAGAATCATATTCGCAGCGCGGCACAACGCATGAGTTCGCATCAGGATTGGATCACGGCAAACTGTCCGGCTCCTATGGAGGTCTTGACCTGATGTTTGATCCTGGCGTCATCACCGTCACAGGCAGGGCGGCAGAATCCTGGCTTGCTGCTTGTATGTTGGCGCGGTTCGCGCCGATCTCGCCAAACCAGATCCGGGTTTGCGTCGTGGCGCACGAAACGGGCGACCAAGGCGCGATCATCGCTCGACCTGAAATCAAGCGCGTCCATGCGAGCCTTGGACTCGATTTGAGCCGCATTGGTGCAAGCCGTGTGCAAGCTTGGGTAGGACCTAATGGTGACAGAATTCCGTTCGGAAGTATCGGGTCGGGGTACAAAGGCGTCAGCTTCGTCGCGATCTGGCAACATGCCCGAGCTCTGAAGATGGAGCCCCGTTCGCTGCTGGACTTTGCCGCGACGCAGCCTCTGGGCGCATATTCTGTCGAGAGATTGGCTTATGCCGATGCACTGAGGGCAATCGCCATCAATGTCGGCGTTACCGAGGTCTCGGACGTTGAAGGCACATGTATCAGCGTCACGCCAGGTGAAGATGTCGGTGCCTCGGGCAGCGGATTTCAGATCGGCGCAGCAGCCCTGCCAGTCAAGCTCGAAGCGGCGCTCGGACTGCTTGTATTGGAACGCACTGTTCGCGCCCTCATCGAATGCTGGCCCTGGACTTCGGTCGACCGCGCTTTGTGCGAGCAGGAGTTTCAACGAACAATGTCAATGATCGCCAGGCCGTTGGAAGACATGCAGGCGCTGGTCCTGGATGGACCAGAGCGTGTGGTCGAAGACTCGTTCCTTAGCCACCGCATAGCCCTGTGGCGACAGCTCGGTCGTGTCGCCCCCATTGATGATGATCTGTTTCAGCCGCAGGAATGGATGGCGGCAATGCTCAACGCTGGCCTGCTTCCGACGGGTGGCGAGCGCCAGGCACAAAGTCTGTCGATCGAAGAGATCAAGACGCACCTTGAGGCGTGCGCACCACGGGAGACCGTCAATGCAGAATAATCCTATCCGGCAGGTTGTGATTGTCGGCGGCGGCACCGCGGGATGGATGACGGCTGCAGCCTTGTCACGCTATCTGCCCCGCGAGACAACCAAGATCATTCTGGTAGAAAGCGACGCGATCGGCACAGTCGGTGTTGGCGAAGCCACGATTCCGCAGATTGCCGATTTCAATCGCATGCTCGGCATCGACGAGAACCAGTTCCTGCGCGAAACCTCTGGAACGTTCAAGCTCGGGATCGAGTTCGCCGATTGGGGCCGTATCGGCGATCGCTATTTTCATCCTTTTGGAAGTTACGGATTCGATCTCGAGGGGACTGATTTCCACCATTTCTGGCTGCGTCTTTCGCAGCTGCAGGAGGCGCCCGGTCTGGATGCCTATTCGCTCAACGCCTCGGCCGCATATTCTGGCAAGTTCATTCGCCCGGACGGTGACCCCCGTTCCGTCCTTAGCCGCCTCGGCTATGCCTTCCATTTCGATGCAACCCGCTATGCCGCATTTTTACGGACCTATTCCGAGCAACGCGGCGTGGCCCGCGTCGAGGGCAAAGTCGTATCCNTTCAGCAGCGCAGCGAGGATGGCTATATCGACGCCATCGACCTGGAGGACGGGACCCAAATTGAAGGCGACTTGTTCGTCGACTGTACCGGGTTTCGAGGCCTTTTGATCAATGGCGCGCTGGAGGTCGGTTACCAGGATTGGAGCGACCTTCTGCCTATGGATCGGGCTGTGGCCATGCCGACCGCGAGCGTCGAACCGCCAAGGCCGTATACGATCGCTACGGCGCGGGAAGCCGGCTGGACCTGGCGCATCCCTTTGCAACATCGCGTTGGCAATGGGCACGTCTATAGCAGCCGGTTCATGGATGCCGAGCGCGCGACGCAAATCCTTCTGGACAATGTCGACGGCGAACCGCTCGGCGACCCAAAACATTTGCGGTTTGTGACCGGACGCCGAGACGCATTCTGGAAGGCGAATTGTGTGGCCATAGGGTTGTCAGCCGGGTTTCTTGAGCCCCTGGAGTCGACGTCGATCCATCTGATTCAGACCGGTGTTGCGAAACTGTTGGCTTTGTTTCCAACCCGGTCATTCAGTCCGATTGAGCGCACAGAGTATAACCGGCTGCTTTCAACCAGTTTCCAACACACGCGCGACTTCATCATTCTGCACTATATCGCAACCGAGCGGGACGACACGCCGTTCTGGCAATATGTGCGCGGAATCGAGGCTCCTGAAACACTCCAGCACAAGATGGAATTGCTCGAGAGCCGTGGGAGTTTCTTCCGCTACGAAGACGAATTGTTCTCTGTGGTCAGCTGGCTCGCCGTCATGCACGGACAGAGGCGTGGCCCCAAAAGCTATAATCCTGTGGCGGATGGCTTGAGCGAGCGCAATCTAACCCAAAGCCTGGCCAATATGCGCAACCTGATCAGCAAGACCGTAACCGCGATGCCGACGCATCAGCAATTCATCGATCGGTATTGCGGGATCAAGGCGCCGACAGCTGTGGAGACCGCATGAGCCATCCCGACGCGATCAAGAAAATCGTCATCCTGGGCGGTGGCACAGCCGGTTGGATGACGGCGGCGACCCTTGCGCATCTGCTCGATGCCAACCGCATCTCTGTTTCGTTGATTGAAAGCGAACAGATTGGCACAGTTGGAGTCGGCGAAGCGACAATCCCGCCCATCCTGCTCTTCAATCAAATGCTCGGCATTGATGAGAAGGAGTTCATCCGGGAAACCAAGGCGACGTTCAAACTCGGGATCGAGTTCGTAAATTGGGGTGGGCTTGGCGAGGCCTATATCCACCCGTTTGGCGACTTTGCGACCGATATAGAGACTCTGCCCCTGCATCATCACTGGCTGAGAGCGAAAGCTGCTGGATATGATCGCGACTTGTTCGATTTCTCGCTTATGGTTCAGGCAAGCCGACGCGGTCGCTTCGTTCATCCGGTTACCAATAATCCCCGCTCCGTTCTGGCGGGTGTACATTACGCCTTTCAGTTCGATGCCAGCCTTTATGCTGCTTACCTGCGCAGTTTCGCTGAGCAACGCGGGGTAAAACGCATCGAGGGACGCGTGGAGCGCGTCGAACAAAATCAAGAGAGCGGTTATGTCGAGAGTCTGACGCTGGAGGATGGCCGCTCGGTTGAGGGCGAATTCTTCATCGACTGTTCCGGCTTCCGCGGTCTGCTGATCGAGCAGACTCTCAAGTGCGGATACGAAGACTGGTCACATTGGTTGCCGGTTGATCGCGCGGTTGCGATCCCGTGCGAGAAGTCCGGGCCCGTCATTCCTTACACCCGTTCAACGGCTCACGATTCCGGTTGGCAGTGGCGCATTCCGTTGCAACACCGGACCGGAAATGGCCACGTGTACTGTAGCGAATTCATAAGCGACGATGAGGCCTGTTCGACGCTGTTGGAGAACCTGGACGGTGCGGTCGTGGCCGACCCCAACTTGCTGCGGTTCAAGACCGGCAGGCGGCGCAAGTTCTTTGACAAGAACGTTCTGGCGCTCGGTCTCGCCGCCGGATTCATGGAGCCGCTTGAGTCGACCTCAATCCATTTGATCCAGACCGGATTGGCACGCTTGATGGCCTTGTTCCCCGACAAGCGGTTCAGTCAAGTGGACATTGATGCCTATAATGAGCGGACCCTGTTCGAGTATGAGCGCATCCGCGACTTTCTGGTTCTGCATTATGTCGCGACCAAGCGCGACGACACGCCGTTCTGGCGGCATTGCCAGGCGCTGCCTGTACCTGAAACCCTGCAACAAAAAATCGATCAGTATCGTTCCGCCGGGCGGATTTTCAGGGAAAGCAATGAGCTTTTCACTGAATCCAGCTGGCTGGCGGTGATGCACGGGCAGGGGATCGAGCCAGAGGCCTGGAATCCCATCGCCGACCGTTTTGACGGGCCAGCAATGGCTGAACGCCTGGACGGAATGGCCGATATTATCGCCCGCGCCGCTGATGCGATGCCAGACCATGAAGGCTATATCCGTGACCTGATTGCGTGACGCTCAGCGGCGAGTGCGCTTAAAAGATCGTGTTATACTGCCCGCCATCGATCACGATGTTCTGTCCGACAATGAAGCGCGCGAGTTCGCTGCACAGTAAGGCAGCCATTGGCGCGAGATCATCTGGCTCGCCCATGAAGCCGGTGGGGATAGGCTGCGTCGCGCGAAAGTGTTCGCGTACAATTTCCGGCTTTGGTTCGAGCCCAAACGCATTCGCGTAATGCACCATGATCTCCTGCGCGCCTTCAGTCGCGAACATGCCCGGTAGAACATTGTTGATAACCACCCCATGCTTAGCGACCTCACGTGAAACGCCCGCAGTGTAGTTGAGCAATGCCGACCTTGGCGGACCTGACATCATACGCCAGAGCATAGGACGTTTGGCGGAGAATGTGGCGATATTGACGATCCGTCCCCAGCCTTTTTCCTTCATGACGGGAATATAGTGCCGCATGATCTCGATCGGGCCGATCAGTGCGGTTTCCACGGACTCACGCCACATTTCGGGTGTCAGTTCCAGAAAGTCACCATTGGGATCTGGGGGTTTTATCGTGATGCTGAGAATATCCGGGTCTGGACATGCTGCGAACAAGGCGGCTCGTCCTTCCTCCGTGGAAGAATCTGCGACAACAGGGGTGACATTCGCGCCGTACTTATCGGCAATTTCCTCAGCGGCGCGGTTGAGCCGTTCTTCCCGGCGCGCGGTGATAAACAGATTAACGCCTGCTTCGGCGAGGCGCTCGGCAGTGGCGCGGCCCAATCCGGCGCTGCCACCTGCCATGATCGCTGTTTTGCCCTCGATTTTGAGATCCATCTTTTCCTCCTCGGTATCGAATTGTCTCGCTGAAGCTCACGATTTAGGGGATTGCAGCTCGGCTTGATCCAGCCGCCAGCGCAAAGTGTCGATGCGGTCCTGACCGAAAAAAGGCTCATTGTTGAAGACCATGGTCGGCACGCCCCAATGGCCGGCCGCCTCAAGCGCATCATGGTTGGCTTCGACGTCGGTTCGGGCGCGGTCCAGGTCGAGCTCGGATTCGAGGTCGTCCAGATCCAGTCCGATGCGCGAGCAGGCATTGGCGAGGTGTTCGCCCTTGTCCCAGTTCGGCGTGCCGCTCCAGATTACGTTCGCGGCTTCGTGGGCAAAATCTATTCCCTTGCCGCGCCGTTCCGCCTCGACGCCAAGCGCAGTGAGGCGCCAGATCAGCGGTTGCTCCGCAGCGACAGCAAATGTTTCGAGATCTTGTATGACCGGATCAGGGTTGGGCCATGTGAAGGGCAGACCGAGATATTCAGCCCGACGACGCGAATCCATGACGATGTAGCGCGGACGTTTTTTGTCTGACGCGTCGAAGATCGTTGTTTTGGCGCGCAAGGCAATCGGCAACACCGGGCGCAAGCGAACCTGCACATTAAAATCTTCCCGCAGTTTCAGAAGATCCGGTGTGACGAGATAGGAATAGGGGCTGCGAAATGACCAGAAGACGTCAATCACGGGCAGTTCGGTTTGCGCTGTTGTTCCGGTCATGAGTGAAGCTCCATTTTGGGTTGTGTATTCAGCGTCGCTTTCATTTTTCGAGCGATGCGTTCCGCGACCATGACGCATCCAAGGTAGGTGTTTCCGCACGGTATTGTCGGCATGACTGATGCATCCGCCAAACGCAGACCGGTCAGGCCCAGGACCTGACAATCGGCATTCAGAACCTCGCCCATGGGGCAAGTGCTGGTCATATGGCCATAGCTGAGTGTGTTGCGCTGCAGCGCGGTGGCGACGGCGCCTGAGGACTTCAAGTCTATCGGGTCTATCTGCTTGCAACCGAGGGATTTGGCGGCCGCTGAATGTTCCCATTCCGCAATCCGCGCAAAAGCGTGACGCAGCCGCTCCTCGGCCCTGTCCGGCAATGGCGGTGCAGTAACGGTCGGCCAGTCGGTCTCGCTTTCGCTCAGTCGAACTTTGCCTTGCCCAGATGACCGCAGCAGGAAGACAGCCATCATGAACTCAGTCGGTCCGTCACCCAGCGGCGGAGCAATCGGGAAGGCATGATAGTCGATATGCGTCCCATCTGACGCGCCGATCAATAGGGATTGCGCTGGTCCGGCTGAGCCGCCTCGCGGTCCGTCATGATGATAGCGAATACCAGGGCCAATATGGTCGCTGAGCGTCTCGCCGACGGGAAGATCGGCAATGGCGGTGATGCCATGTTCAGCGAGATGTGCCGCGGGGCCGACACCGGACCGCATCAGCAAGTTTGGCGTCCAGAGCGCGCCAGCGGTCAGGACGACCTCGTCTGCTTCAATCTCTTCACCAGAGGCCAGCACGACGCCGATCGCGCGGGTGCCGTCAAACTTTATGCGCTTGACCTCGACATTGGGACGGATCGTGAGATTGGGGCGTGCACGAACTTCTTCGGTCAGATAAGCGCGGCTGGTCGTCACGCGCTCGGCATTATCGTCAATAGTGACAGGGAAAACGCCAAGCCCGGGGAGCTGGCTGCGGTCATTGATATCGGAAGTCGTGTTGACGCCGCACTCGAGCATACCGTCCAGAAATGCGAGTTGAGCACGCCCCATCTCGTCACGTCGCCACCGCCTGACGGGGAGGGGACCATCACTGCCATGAAGGGGAGAAGCGCCGAAATCCTTGTCTGATTCCGCCGCAATGAATGTGTCGACGACATCATCCCAGCCCCAGCCTTCCAATCCCGACGCGGCCCAACCGTCATAATCCTCAGGTAGGCCGCGAAGCGTGGCAAGGCCGTTCACAGCTGAGGTGCCACCCATCATGCGTCCCTGGAGCATCGGGATCACCGTGTCGCCCATGAACATGGGTGTCATCGCGACCGGTTGCGCCCCAAGCCATGCTTCTGGAGCGCGAGTCGGGTCAAGAACGCCGGGGCCATAAGTGTCATCATCGGGCCCTGCTTCGAGCACGGTCACGGTAAAACTGGGGTCTTCACTCAATCGTGCCGCGAGCACAGAGCCGGATGTTCCGCCCCCAACAATCAGTATCTGTTTGCTTGCAGATGCCATTTCCATCCTCGTGTTTGGTGATTTGATAAACTCGAATTAGGTTGCGTAACCTAATATTAGGTAATACAACCTAAATGTCAATCGCGGTCCGAATTTGAATTGGAATGTCCTATGAACAAACGCTCGGGAACAGCCGATCGGATCCTCGAAGCCGCGCGGGAGCTGTTCAATTCAAAAGGCTACGTAGCTACGTCGCTGACGGAAATCGCCGCTTCGGTTGGCATTTCGCAAGGCAATCTTACTTACCACTTTCCATCGAAAAGCGATCTGGCGGCATGCATTCAGTCCAACGCACGTGACTTACTCGCCGGGCGGCGAGAAGTGAGGCAGCCGGGGAGTATCGCGGACGATTATGTTGAGCATCTGCTATTTTCGATGACTCTAGCCTGGAACTATCGGTTTCTTCTGCGAGATCGCATTCACTTTGCGGACCAGCTTCCCGTCAAGAATACCGAACTTGAAGCCGACCATTCAGAGCTTCGGGGGTTGCTGGAACGCATTGAAGCGGAAGGCATGTTTCGAAAAGATGCGGTCGGCGATCTGGACGTGCTGGCGAGAGCGATCTGGGTCGTCAGCCGGTACTGGATCGACTATCTGCGAGACTTCGAGGAATTGAGTAAAATCAGCTGGGCCGATCAGGAACGCGGGATCAGCCATCATTTTGCGATCCTGTTGCCTTGCCTCACAGCGGCCGCAAGGAAAGAGTTTCGAGGCGCACTCGAGCAAGCCCGCAAAAGAACAACGCAGTCACACGCGCTCAGCTCTTCAGCGCCTGCAGCTTGAGGCCCGTCTCATAACGGCGCCGCGCGTTCGCGTCAGTGTCTTCGAAGGAAATGGAGAGGGCATCGTATCCGCAGCGTTCCAGCGTTGGGTTGACGATGGTGGCCAGGTCTTGAAGCGTCGCTTTCGGCAGACGGCGCCAGCGGTTTACGCTGCTATTCTCAATGCTCGACTTCGAGAAGGTCTTCCAGTCGCTGAACCCCCGTGACTCTGTGTCGGACAAGGCCGACTCGAGCAGATCATCCTGGAATGTCTCACCGAGGAAGGTCATGATCGACGCGGTGGACTCCTCCGGCGCAGCGATCAGGTCTTCATAGCGCACCAGCATCGCATTATCCGGATGCCGTTCGAGGAAGTCGAGCAGCGCATTCGTGGCATCTACCCAGGCATGGGCGAACGCGACGAGGGGCTGCGAGTGCTGACGAATATAGGTGTGAAGTTCGCGGGGATAGGCGCCTGACTTCTGGCACCACTCTTCCATACTGCAGACCACGTCGAGGCCATGTCGTGTGACGCTCAGGAATTGCGCATCATCTCCGCAGAAACGCTCGATGCCGTCTATGTGGAACGCGTCAATCGCGGTCTTCTCGACCCAGCGGGACTTGCCCTCCCTGGCAGCGTATTCATCCAGAAATCCGAAAATGAAGTCGCGGAGTTTCTGTGTGAGGTCTTGTTCTTCAACGCCGAGAAAACCCAAGCCGTTGATGACCCCAACCTGCATGCCGTCAATGGATGGATCGCTGGACAGAAACCGTGCTCCCGCAGACAGCGCGTAGGTTTCTCCCGGCGCAGCTATGTTTGGGTGTGCCCCAAGGATACGGCGCAATAAAGTCGTGCCGGAGCGCGGCGATCCGAGAATAATGATGCCTCGAGGGTTTTCCTGCTCTGTGGCCACGACGGACTCCCTTCATCGCGTCTCGTGATCAAGCGGCGCGTTTCTCCAGAAATGATAGAATACGGTCGATTGAGTCCAGATTGTCCAGCGTAATTTCTGGCGGCTTGACCTTCGTCTGACAGGTTTCCTCAATGAACATGATGAGATTGATCATGTTAAACGAGTCAATCAGCCCCGAACTGAACAGCAATGTGTCCGAGGCGACATCGTTGGTGTCGATGAACAGCTCGTTGGTAAAATAGTCGAGCAAGATATCAGACGTAATTTGCATGGATCACTCTTTTAAGTATCGCGACTTCTGGGCGCCGCTTCACGCAGCTGGCTTCAATGTCGCAAGCAAGGCCTTTCTGTCTACCTTCCCGTTTGCGTTTAACGGGAAATCCACGACGCAGATGAGCTTTTTGGGCACCATATAAGCTGGCAACCGATTTTTTGCGCTCTGCAAGATCGGGGCCGTCTCTATTTCCGGTCCTTCGACAAAGCAGGTCACACCGCTAATACCATTCGCATCCACTGGATAACCGACCGCGACCACGCGCGGCGCGCCGGTCAGGTCCTTGATCGTCGATTCGATTTCGCCGAGTTCGACACGCATGCCGTGAATTTTCACCTGATTGTCGACCCGTCCGATATATTCGAGGCGCTCCCCATCGTCGGACCAGCGCACCAGATCTCCAGTGCGATAGTAGATTTTGCCACTATCTGGGTGAGGCTGAAACGCCGCTGCCGTCTTCTCAGGGTCATTCCAGTAACCAAGCGCGACTTGCGGCCCGGTCATCAGCAACTCGCCGCTTTGACCGGGTTCAGGGGGTGAAAATCCATCAGCGGCGATCAGCACCTCCATTCCGGGATAGGCGGCTCCAA
>JGI12316J14372_10001541_pt1 | contig 28960 bp, 29 predicted proteins | sample MarCyaLeptolynsp_FD_14372 | JGI IMG/M metagenome (IMG submission 14372)
AATCCGAAGGACGGCAAAATGGCTTCACCTCGCAGCGTCAACGCGCTTGACCGGGCATAAAGCCCGCTCTTCACACGCTTCCTTGCGTGATTTCGCCATTTCTGCCGCCAAATCGGCTTCATTTATGAGCCCGTACCCTAAGGTCCGTGCCCTGAAGGAGAGGGCATTCGCGGTCACGCTACGGTCGCAATGAGAATTCACATTCACACCTTACTGACTTGATCAAACGCAATGCGGTTTGAAACACTACAGTGCATTGAAGGGACAGGGAGACTGGATTAAGTAAGTACGATGGCATTTTGGGACTACGCAAATCCGACGCGGTTTTTGAAGCTGGTGCAGGTTCTCCTGCCCTGGCTGATAGGTCTTTGCGTGGTCACGTTCGCCATCGGGCTTTACATGGCTTTCTTCACCGCGCCGGAAGACTATCAGCAGGGCGACACGATCCGGATCATGTATATCCATGTTCCGTCCGCCTGGCTGTGCATGATGTGCTACACCGTCATGTCGATCTCGTCGATCGGAACGCTGGTCTGGAAGCACCCGCTGGCGGATGTCTCCGCCAAGAGTGCGGCGCCCATTGGCGCGGCCTTCACCTTCATGGCATTGGTCACGGGATCGCTTTGGGGCAAGCCCATGTGGGGCACCTACTGGGAATGGGACGCCCGGATGACCTCCGTTCTGGTCCTGCTCATCATGTATCTGGGTCTCATGGCGCTCTGGCGCACGATGGATGATCCGATCAAGGCCGGAAAGGCCGCGGCCGTGCTGACGCTGGTCGGGGCCCTGAACCTGCCCATCATCAAGTTCTCGGTGGACTGGTGGAACACGCTCCACCAGCCGGCAAGTGTCGTCAGGCTCGACGGACCGACCATTCACTCGTCGCAGCTCTGGCCGCTTCTGGTCATGGCGCTGGCCTTTACGCTTCTGTTCTTCGTCCTGCACCTCATGGCAATGCGCAATGAAGTTCTGCGCCGCCGCGTCCGTGCGCTGCGCATGCGTGCAGCGAGCGTGTCCCGGCCTGCCACGGCCAGCGCCTCGGCGCAACCAGCGGAGTAGCCCCATGGATCTTGGCCCCCACGCCGGCTTCATCATTGCCTCATACGGCCTGTGCCTGCTGACCGTGCTTGCGCTGATTGCCTGGGTCCGGATCGACAAGGCCAACCAGGAGCGCGCGCTGAAGGAACTTGCAGATCAGGGCATCAGCCGTGCCCGGCCGGACCAGGGAAGGAACTGATCGCATGAGCGCCTCCGACACCGGGCTTGAACCGGAGAAAACTTCCGGCGACGCATCGAAAAAGCGCGGCTTTCCGGTCCTGGTTCTGCTGCCGCTGGTCATCTTCGCAGCGCTTGCCGGGTTGTTCCTGTTTCAGCTCACGATGGGCAACGACCCGCAAAAGATCCCCTCTGCCCTGATCAACAAGCCCGCTCCGGACTTCACGCTCAGCGCAGTTGAAAACATTTCGAAGGATGGCGTTCCCGTTCCCGGATTTTCGCGTGAAGATCTCTTGGGCAAAGTCTCCGTCGTGAACGTGTTTGCATCCTGGTGCGGCCCTTGCCGACAGGAACACCCGCTGCTGGAAGACCTGGCCAAGGTCGATGGAATTCAGCTGCTGGGCATCAACTACAAGGACAAGCCGGAAAACGCGCGCCGGTTCCTGGGCAGCCTCGGCAATCCCTACAGCCGGATCGGCGTCGATAGCGCCGGACGGACGGCCATCGAATGGGGTGTGTATGGCGTGCCGGAAACCTTTGTCGTCGATAAGGAAGGCATGATCCGTTACAAGTTCATCGGCCCGCTCGACCCGTCTTCCTACAAGGACGTCTTCCTGCCGGAGCTGAGCAAGGTCATCGCGGCCAATCAGTAACGGCTGCTCCAGCCGAAGTCACATTCCTGCGAAAACTTGGCGATACTTTCAAATGTCACCGGCTCGTGACTCGCGATTGAAGGCCGACTTGCATATTTTACATGCAAGCAAACAAGGAAACGAGCCAAATGGTGGGTTTTTATTCCCGGAAGGCGTGGCAGGCTTTCCGGACTGGAACTGTTGTCATAGCTGTAATGTTCGGGGCGGCCGCATCCACGCATGCCGCCGGCGCGCAGCCGCAAAAGGTGGTGGAACTTTTCACCAGTCAGGGCTGCTCGTCCTGTCCCCCTGCAGATCAACTGGCGGAAAGGCTGGTTGAGGAGGACAAGGATGTGCTGACGGTCCTCATGCCGGTCGACTACTGGGATTATCTCGGCTGGAAAGATACGCTGGCAAGCCCTGCCCACTCGCAGCGTCAGCGCGCCTATGCGACCAAGCGCGGCGACAGATCCGTCTACACGCCGCAAATGGTGATCAACGGCGAAGAACATGTCGTCGGAAGCAGGGAACGTGACGTCCGCGCTGCGCTCAGCCGCGCAGAACCGTTTACCGCAAATGTCGATCTGTCCATTTCCGACATGGTGGTTGAAGCCAAGGTCAACGGTGCGCTGCCGGATGGCGCCAAGATGGCCACGGTCTACTTTCTTCGTATCGAGGACGAGGCAACCGTCGACATCGGCCGGGGCGAAAATGCCGGCCGCAAGATCAAATACGTCAACATCGTTCGCAATCTGCAGCCTATCGGCGTCTGGGAAGGCGGAGCGGAAACCTTCCGCATGCCGAAATCCAAGCTGATGCTGAAAGGTGACGCCCGTTGCGCAATCCTGGTCCAGATCGAGGGCCGTGACGGCCCCGGCAAGATCATCGGCGCGGCCGTGATGGACTGGCGCGGCGGCTCGTAGCCGCGCCGCCGAACAGCGCGCAATCCTGCTGATATCGGAAAGTGCAGGATTTGCGGGCGCGGCACCTTGTAACCTGCGCAAAAACTGGTACCCCTTGCCGCGGCTTGATAAGTGCGACAGGGAAAGGCATGGACCTCAAGATCAGGATCCGGGTTGCCGTCATCAGTATCATCATCGGTCTTGTGGTGCTCGGCCTGAAAACCGGTGCCTACATGCTGACCGGTTCGGTGGCATTGCTTTCCGACGCGCTTGAGACCACGGTCAACATAGCCTCTTCCATTGCCGCGCTCGCTGCAATCTGGTTTGCCTCCAAACCCGCCGACAGCAATCACCCCTATGGCCACGACAAGGCCGAGTATTTTGCAGCCGTCCTGGTTGGGGTCATGATCGTGCTGGCCGCTATCTCGATCTTCCGTGCTGCGTGGATTGGATTTTCGCAAGGCGACAGCCCGGAATACTCGGCAGTCGGTATCGGCATGAACCTGGCCGCTGCGGTTATCAACGGCGCCTGGGCACGATATCTGATGAGCTACGGCAAAAGCGCCAGATCACCGGCCCTGGTCGCTGATGGCAAGCACCTGATGACAGACGTCTTCAGTTCAGTGGGCGTTCTCGGTGGCGTCGTGCTGGCACTGGCGACCGGCTGGCATATCCTCGATCCCATGCTGGCCGTGCTTGTCGGCCTCATGGTCCTCTGGTCGGGATGGGAGCTTGTCAAGGAATCCGTCGGTGGCTTGATGGATGAAGCAGCCTCTGCCGATGTTCTTGAAAAGATCCGCCTGCAGATTTCAGAGCAAGGCGAAGGCGCCTTGGAAGCACACGATCTCAGAACCCGGATCGCCGGCAAGTCGACATTTATCGATTTTCACCTGGTGGTGCCCGGAACCATGTCCGTGGAAGCGGCGCACGAAATCTGCGACCGGATCGAAGTGGCGATTACCGAGGATGTTCCGGGCGCACACATCACCATCCATGTCGAACCGGAACACAAGGCCAAGCATTCCGGTATCGTCGTTCTCTAAGGACACTGGTTGATCAGCCTGCCCGGGCGATCAGGGCGAACTCTTTTTCCCCCTTGTCCCACGGAGCACCCGTGATCATGTCGACCGTTTCGCAATGGCTGAAACCTGCCTCCATCAGTTCCTGCTTGAGCTCCGAAGGATGAAAGTACTGAAGCCAGTTGAACACATCCCAGGTGCGGTCCTTCTCCACGATCAGGTACCGGTCCAGGGCCAGCCTGAGGTCGGGATAAAGAAATGTCGAAGCGAACCCGAAGTAAGGATTTGCCGACCAGAAGCCGTTCATCAGGTTGAATTCGTAGGTAGAACTCTCCTTCAGGGTTCTGAATTGCGTGTCGGAATAGGCATCGACGATCAGGACACCCTGCGGCTTTAGCGAGGCACGGATCTTTTTCAGAAGGAGCCGCCGCTTTGAAGGAGGCAAGGCGCAGATATCGCAATAGATCAGCGTCACCATGTCGTTGCCGTCCGGAAGGTCATCCGACAGATAGTCCAGGCAGAGATAGGAAAGGGTCTCGCCCTCAACAGCAGAGTTGGCATAGGCGATTGAGCCTGGAGAAAAATCTGCCCCTGTCACCACTGCCCCGCTCGCGGCCATTCTGCGCGCGTAAAGACCCGGACCACACCCGAGATCGAGAACGGTTTTCCCATTGAGACCGACTTGCTTGTCGATCCACGTCACGATCCGGTCGATTTCCGCAGATGGTCTCGATGCGGCGGGACTGGTGTCATCAAGGTGCAATTCCAGCATCTTGCCGGAAATATGGGGGTCCGTCCAAAGCGTCGCCGTGTTGAAATTGGAATAGGGATCCGGACGCATCCGGAAATTTAAAAGAGTGTTGTACATTTTCGCTCAGCGCCGGATCGCGCCACAAATACAGAAACAAAAGAAAGCGGTAAATCTGGAACCAGACAGCAATTGCCGCAGGGAACCAGTTGCATAACAAGATAACGAAAAAAGTGTCCCACCACCACTAAGGCGATGCTGGTGCATCCTTTTTCATGAGGGTATGACTTGACCTCAGGACCTGTTAACGAAGCGTCTGAGAGGGTCCGTACCCTTGAGATCTCTTTACGGGCTTGCCGACGCACGCGCCGCTCGCTTTGAGTGTCATTTTGTTTCAAAGACAAGTCGTTAAAGGACTGTTTGACGGTTCTCGTTAGAACCTGGAGTTCGGTTTGATGGAATGGAAGAGGGCGGAACCGCATGGCTTTTGAAGCGATCCTGTTCGATTGCGATGGCGTATTGGTCGATTCTGAAAAGATCTATGTCGACGTGGAACGGGAACATCTGGCCCGGATCGGCCTTCGCTATGACATCGACGAATATATGGACAGGTTCCAGGGCCTTGGGAGCGACGATTTCTGGGCAGCGCTTGATCGGGATCATCGGGCCCTCGGCAAAGGTCCATTGCCTGAAACCTTCGGCCCGGAACTCGACGCAGCCACGATGGAACGGATCGATCGGGAGCTTTCCGAAATTGCAGGCATCAAGCAGTTGCTACAGACGCACCAGGGTGCTCGGGCGGTTGCCTCGTCCTCCCGGTTGCACCGGCTCATTCACAAGCTTCAACACACCGGCCTCTACGATTTTTTCGAACCGCATATCTATTCCGGCGAGCAGGTGGCAAACGGCAAGCCGGCTCCGGATCTCTTTCTGTTTGCCGCAGAAAAGCTTGATGTCACTCCCGCCGCCACGCTTGTCATCGAAGACAGCGCGAACGGTGTGAAAGCGGGCCTTGCGGCAGGCATGACCGTCTGGGGCTTTGTCGGCGGCGGGCACAGCCACCAGGGTCATTCAGAACAGCTGCTTGAGGCTGGAGCGCACAAGATCGTCGACAGTCACACTGATCTTGCCGGGCTGTTACTGCCGAGCAACACGGCCGCCTGACGCGTCGGGTAATGACTGGCTGGACCTACGCGAGGCCCAGCCATCTTCCCTTGAACGGCACGTCTACCGCCCCAGGTCGGCTTCCGGATTGGCACCGATTTTGTGGATCGACAGATCCGCTCCGCGGTGTTCGTCTTCTTCGGAAAGGCGCAGCCCCATCGCCGATTTCAAGACACCGTAAACGACAAACCCTGCCCCGGTCGCGTAGGCGGCGCCCAGAACCGTCCCGATGATCTGGGAGATCAGCGACACACCGCCAAGGCCGCCAAACGCCTCGAGCCCGAAGATACCGGCTGCAATGCCGCCCCAGGCCCCGCAGATCCCGTGCAAGGGCCAGACACCCAGCACATCGTCGATTTTCAGCTTGTTCTGACAAATTTCAAAACCGGTCACAAAGATCGCCCCGGCAACGCCGCCGACAATAAGGCTGCCCGCCGGATGCATGACATCAGAACCCGCGCAGACGGCCACGAGACCGGCAAGTGCACCGTTGTGAACAAAGCCCGGATCGTTTTTGCCCACGATCAGCGCGACCAGGATACCGCCGACCATCGCCATGAGCGAATTGATCGCCACGAGACCGGAGGCCGCCTCCAGAGAGCCTGCCGTCATGACGTTGAAGCCGAACCAGCCGACACACAGCATCCACGACCCCAGGGCGAGCCACGGAATGGAGGATGGTGGAATACCGATCGGGCGTCCGTTGCGATCGTAGCGCCCGCGTCTGGCTCCAAGCAGCAAAACCGCAGACAGGGCGATCCAACCACCGACACCATGCACCACGACCGATCCGGCGAAATCATGGAAGCTGGCGCCAAACGTTGACTCCAGCCAGGCCTGGAAACCGAAATTTCCGTTCCAGACGATGCCTTCAAACAGGGGATAGACGATCCCGACGAGCGCAACTGTCGCGAAGCATTGCGGCCAGAACTTCATTCGTTCGGCGATCCCGCCGGAGACAATTGCAGGGATTGCCGCTGCAAACGTGGTCAGGAAGAAAAACTTCACCAGCGTCAGCCCTTGGAGCTCAAAGCCCCCGCCGCCGCCAGACAGCGTTGCGGCATTCACGAAGAACGTTGTGCCATAAGCAAAAGCATAACCGATGAAAAAGTAGGTAACGGTGGAGAAGGCGAAATCGACCAGGATCTTCACCAATGCGTTGACCTGGTTCTTGTGGCGGACGGTACCGACTTCCAGAAAGGCGAAACCGCCATGCATTGCGAAGACTAGAATAGCTCCGACCAGGACGAAGAAGACGTCTCCGCCGACAGCAGATGTGCTCATGAATGACCCCCAATTAGGCAAAATGCCGTTTGATTTTGCTTTTTGGGTCAGGATGCATTCAAGTTGCATGCCAAACAGGCAACAAGTCCGAAATTAGGCAGTTAACTGCCGTTTTTTCGATCAAGCGCCAGCGATCAACTCGAAGTGCGCATGCTTATCCTGCCCAACAAATAATCATTTGAGCAGAATTTATGCGGCGCCATGCACCCGAGGCAGTCTCTGTGCGACGGGATTAATTCCGATTGACGACGCGCAAGCGGTTTTCACACTATTAACCCTGTTGATCAATCATGCAGCCACTGCGACGAAGGGGCTTAATTCCAATGTTCAAGCGCGCCTTGATCACGGCGATAATTGTCGGGTCGATTTTAACCGTTATCAATCAGGTCGACGCTGTGTTCGGACAAGCCGAGCTCGTCATCTGGCAAGCGCTTCTGTCAACGGCTGTTCCGTTCATCGTGTCCCTTGTCAGCGCCTACCTGACATTGCGACACAAGGAAAAGCCCGGCATGAACATAAAAGCAGGAGCAATCGGTCAGGGCCGATCACCAGATGCCACTGAACCGGACACTCGTTCAGCCCAGCTCCACCATGCCGCACCGGTGGAAACGGAAATCGAACAGCTCAATGATGCGCAGGCCGTCGTTTCCCAGATTGGTCAAAATGCCAAGGCAGTGAATACCGCCAGCAAGGAAAGGGCAGAATTTCTGTCGGAGCTCATTTCGACCGCCGAGCAGATTCAGCAGGACCTTCGCACCGTCGGCCAGCAGGCGCAGAGCTGCACCGAGGACCTTGCAAATGCCGGCGGTAAAATCTCCGAAGCACGTGAAGGCATACAGTCGATTTCACAAACCTGTCTCGGAGCGGCGGAACTGATCGGCAACCTGAACACAGCAACGAGCAATTTGGCAAACAGGTTCAACGACATTGAGAACCTCGCCCAGGAAATCTCGTCAATTTCGTCACAGACCAACCTTCTCGCCCTCAACGCGACCATCGAAGCGGCCCGTGCCGGTGATGCTGGTAAGGGCTTTGCCGTTGTCGCCGGTGAAGTGAAAGAGCTCGCAGGATCAACCGAGCGCGCTGTTGAATCCATTGCGACCATCTTGTCGGAAATGACGCAGTCTCTCTCAGAGACCCGAAAGCTGGTTGAGACTGCGCGCGAAAAACTGCAGCTTTCGGACAGCCAAAGCACCAGCAGCCTTGAGCAGATCTCGTCCGTCGAAAGGTACTTGAGCGATCTGACGTCGCGCAACGAGGAAACGTCACTGCAGATGACGGAACGAACGAGCGCTCTGGACGAAGTCTCTACAAATCTGCAGCGGATCCGCCAGGACACGGAAAACGCGATCAAGGGATCTGCCAGGAACATCGAACTCGCGCAGCGCGCGGCCGAGACAGTTCAGGAGGTGGCGACCCGGCTTAAGCACACAGCCTGACAAAAGCGCTAATTCGGCAAAAAAAGAACCCGGGGTTTCCCCCGGGTTTCCAGTTTGCGGTCCGAGCCAATAGACCGCCTGGGAGATTTATGTCTCGTCTCCGAGCGCTCAGAGACGCTGGGAACCTGTTCCGAATTCAGGATAGGCCTCCACACCGATTTCGACCTTGTCGAGACCAAGTGCTTCTTCCTCGTCCGAAACCCGGATACCGATGGCTGCCTTGAGTGCGAACCAGACGATGCCGCTTGCGACGAACGTGAACACGCCGTAGGCAACGATGCCTGTGAGCTGGGTAACGTAGGAAGCGTCACCGTTCGACAGCGGCACGATGAGGGTGCCCCAGATACCGGCCAGCAGGTGGACAGGGATCGCACCGACAACATCGTCGATTTTCAGCTTGTCGAGCAGCGGCACAGCGAAGACGACAATCGCGCCACCGACACCACCGATGAACACTGTGGCCCACATGCTCGGAGCAAGCGGTTCGGCGGTGATGGAAACCAGACCGGCCAGCGCGCCGTTGAGGGCCATCGTGACGTCGACCTTCTTGTAGAGCACCTGGGTCAGGATGACCGCAACGATGACGCCAGAGGCGGCAGCCATGTTGGTGTTGGCGAAGATACGCGAAATGTCTGTGACGTCGCCGATCGAGCCCATTGCGAGCTGGGACGCGCCGTTAAAGCCGAACCAGCCGAGCCACAGGATGAAAGTGCCGAGCGTTGCGAGCGGCATGGAAGAGCCCGGGAGCGGGTGCACCGTGCCGTCGGCGCCATATTTGCCCTTACGGGCACCAAGGACGATGGCACCGGCAAGAGCGGCCCAGCCACCGACCGAGTGAACGATCGTGGAACCGGCAAAGTCGGAGAAGCCCATTTCAGAGAGCCAGCCGCCGCCCCACTGCCAGGAACCGGAAATCGGGTAAAGGATACCGGTGAGAACCGCGGTGAAGATCAGGAAGGGCCACAGTTTGACACGCTCTGCAACCGTTCCGGAAACAATCGAGGCCGTCGCGGCAACGAACACCATCTGGAAGAACCAGTCAGAAGCCGTAGAGTAACCTGTGTCGAGCGCATCGCCGCCCACCGGATCAAATGAATACGGACCGAAGGAACCAATGAAGCCACCGTCGACGCCCGAATACATCAGGTTGTAACCGGTGATCCAGAACATCAGGCCCGCGATGGAATAGAGCGAGATGTTCTTCAGGCACTGCATGGAGACGTTCTTGGACCGGACAAGGCCCGCTTCCAGCATCGCAAAGCCGGCAGCCATCCACATGACCAGGAAGCCACCAATCAGGAACAGCAGCGTGTTGAAGATATATGCAACTTCCGGAGATACAGCCGGTGCTGCCTCAGCGTCCTGAGCGAGCGCCGGAAGAGCCGAAAGGCTCAACACGGCAAGTGCAGCCGCGCTCTTAGCGACAAATTTTCTCATGATACGTTTCCTTACCTAAATCACAGAGCTTCGGCGTCTGTCTCGCCAGTGCGGATGCGCACAGCCTGATCGATCGAGTGAACGAAAATTTTTCCATCCCCGATTTGACCCGTTTTGGCGGCGCCGGTGATGATGTCGATAACCTTCTCGACTGCGGATGAGTCGACGGCGACTTCGATTTTCAGCTTCGGCAGGAAGCTCACCGCGTATTCCGTACCGCGGTAGATTTCGGTGTGCCCCTTTTGGCGGCCATAGCCTTTGACTTCGGTTACCGTCAGGCCCTGGATGCCGATGCCGGTGAGGGCATCACGCACTTCGTCGAGCTTGAACGGCTTGATGATGGCCATCACTATTTTCATTGCTCGTACCATTCCCCTTTGTTTCGCTTCTTCCCATCGAAGAAGCCTTGCCGTCCGCCCCGGCAACCCGCCCGTTGTTGTCCCCTCTGGAAGAGTTTTCTCAGGTCGCGGCTGCGCCATGGATTGGAGATCCGGGTCGGCGTCGCCACTTCATAATCAAGGACCGTGCCAATTGAATCGTCGAGTAAACAAAGTATAAATATTTCAGCGTGTTAGACTGAACGCCGGGGAACCAGGCACGGAATCGGCGTGAGGAATGGTGAAATTTGAGGCGACTTAATTGCCCTCTTTTTAATCACATATATTCAATGCGTCCAAAAAATAGGCAGGTCTATTCGAGACTAATCAAAAAAAGGGCAGCTCACAGAGAGCTGCTCAAAATCTTAGACAAATTCGGTGCAAATCAACTGGACTTTCCGATGATTTCTACCCTCGGCGCGCCCGGTAAGGTCGAGACCCTAGGCGGAAAATCCGCCCTCTTGCAAAAAGGCGATCTCTTCCGGTGTCGAGATCCGGCCAAGCACCTTGTTTCGATGCGGAAATCGTCCGAACCGGCGGATGACGTCCATGTGGATCAATGCGTAGTGATAAACCTCCTTGTTCCCACGCATTCTGCACAGGTCCACCGCTCTTTCCTGGTGCGCCATGTCTTCCGAATGCTCAAACGGCAGGTAGAAGAACACCCTGACATCGTGAGGGAAGACCCTGTCAAATCCGCGCGCAACAGCCAGTTCGGCCACCGACACCGCCTTCGCGTCGGCAGCAAAAGCCTCGGCCTCGCCGCGATAGATATTGCGTGACATCTGATCGAGAAGCAGCAGCAGCGCGAGCGTTCCGTCCGCCGTTTCGCACCAGTGATCCAGGTGTCCGGATTTTGCAGATTCCAGCGCTTCTTGAAACCTTTTGCGGCAGTTGCCATCGAACGTGTCGTTCTTTGCAAACCATTTCGAAGGCCCCGCCTGCCACCAGAAATCAAGGACATCAAGCGGTGTAAGGGATGCATCAGTCATTTCGGAAATCCTGTCGGGACAAAAGAGCGCTGACTATTCCCACCATGCGCAGACAAGGTCGGCAAGTCCTTTACCGGAAAGAGGTCGCTCGTTGCCTTACCGAAGTTCCGTTCGCTGATTGCCGCAGGCAAGCTCCTGCCATTTGGCGCGATGGTGCTTGGTCAGATCATCGAGATAACCCGTTTCCTTCAGACTGGCCATCTCCTCGCGAAAGACTTCAGCGAGTTCAGGGTCGGTCTCCTTGCTGAAAACCGCCCAAAGCGGCTTGGCAAGATCATCGATGAAGACGACCGGTTTAAGCTGACTTCCGTCGAACCCCTGCTTGCAGGCAGAGGCTTGCGCCAGGAACCCTGTCAGCGGCAATACGTCGATCCTGTCCAGATAAAGCATCCTGATGCCCTGACGATAATCTGTAATCGGTACGAGATTGCCCGTGGCTTCAAAGCCGAGTTTCTTAAGGTAGGCATGTGTACTACCACCGTCCTGCACACCGATCTTCAGTTCAAGATCCAGAAGATCCTCCACTGACTCGACAACGATTTCCGGTTTTGTCCTGAGTTGGAAAAGATACTGACCATAGGGGGAGACTTCACCGAGCCAGTGAAACCTGTCTTCGCGCTCGGGCATGCGAGACACGGAAAAAAGCATCACATCCGGCTCCGTGCTGGCGGTCAGCATCGCCCGCTTCCACGGCATGAACTCAAACGAGCCGACTTTAACGGGGAAACGATCACCAACCCGGTCGAAGACCGCCATCATGTAGTCGGCAACATACCCGTCCGGTGTTCCATTATTTTCCCATTGGAGCGGCGCAAAACTCTGAGTGACGATCTTGATTTCCTTGGGCGCGCTCGCCGCCGGCACCGCTGAAAACAGCAGGATCAAAAGTCCGACCCAAAAGCCATTCCAATGGTCTGCTGTCATGTGCCCCCCAAGGTTCGGACCCATAAATGAAGCCGATTTGGTTTGAAGCGTTTCGGCCTGGTCAACTGTGGACCCTGCGAACGCTTCGGAAAAATCCGGGGCCACCTTAATTGGTGAACCATTAATGGCATTTGAATTTTTGGCGCTTGCTGCGTATTTGAAATAACTTGGCGCAAGGAAATGCAGCACACAGTTAACGGATAGGCAGCGGTGAGCGAAACCACACTTGATCTGAAGGGATTGAAATGTCCCCTGCCGGCCCTGAAGACCCGCAAGGCGATGACGCGGCTCGAACATGGTGAAAAACTTGTCGTTCTCACCACCGACCCAATGGCCGAAATCGATATCCCCCACTTCTGCCAGGAAGCCGGACATACGCTGATTTCACGGGAAAGGACCGATTTCGGTCATCGTTTTTTGTTGTCGAAGGGGACCTGACGGTCGGACACGTCAGATTTGTCAGGTTCCTGAGGCGATGCCGTCTATTTCCTTTGCAAGGCTGAGATCCAGTTCGCTCAGGCCACCGACATCGTGCGTTGCGAGCGTGATGTCGACGGTTCGGTAGACGTTAGACCACTCCGGATGGTGGTTCATCTTTTCGGCAATCAGCGCAACCTGCGTCATAAACCCGAACGCTTCCCGGAAGTCCCGGAATTTGAAGGACTTGAAAATTGCCTCGCGCCCCTCGCACAGATGCCAGTCCGGCAGCGCATTGAGACCCGCGGCACGGTCTTCGGGCTTCAGTCGCTCAACCATCTGATCCTCCATCGATTCACAGCCCGAAATAACGGGCACCTTTCAATAACCTAGGTCATCCTCAACACGATGACAGGGCCAAGATACCGTCTTCGCCATTGCTTTGCGCAATGAAGTTCGCAATCTTCGATACGTACGTGATTTGGAGGTCCGTTTGACCCGAGCAGTCCTGTTTGTTTGCCTTGGCAACATATGCCGTTCGCCACTCGCAGAGGGCATTTTTCGAGCCCTGGTCGCGGAGGCAGGCCGTTTGCCAGATTTCAGGATCGATTCCGCCGGAACCGGTCCCTGGCACATCGGCAACCCGCCGGATCCGCGTTCCATCGCCATTGCGGCCAAACACGGTATCGACATTTCAGATCAGAAAGCGCGGCAGGTCGACAAAACGGATTTCGAAAACTTCGATGTCATTGTTGCGATGGACGACAAAAACCTGACGACGCTGTCAGCGCTGGACCCCGGCTCAAGCGCCGGCCTTCGCCTTCTCCTGAATTCTCCCCCGGAAAATGTGCCCGACCCCTACTTCGGTGGTCCAGAGGGATTTGAAGAGGTTTACCAGCTCATTCGTGCCGGTTGCGAAAATCTTCTCAAGCCCATGCTTTAGAGAACGAACCCGTCAATGAAGTCGACCTTTTGTTAACGATTTCCCGCAGTTATCTGTTCGGCTTCATAAATCCTTCTTGATGCCCGCTGTATGGGTGACTTTCCTGGTCCCTAAGCTTGGCGCGTCATGAAACTCCTTTGGTGGTCCCTGGCCGCCGTTCTCATACTGCTCGGATTGGCAACGGTCTGGTTACCCATACCAACCGGTGTCCCCCTTCTTGCTCTTGGATTGATTGTCGTTGTTGGAACAAGCCGCAGCGCTGCCCGGCATTTGCGCAAGCGCCGGCGCAACACACCGCCGCTGAACGAAGCCATGACCTGGGTCGAAAACAGATCGCCACTGCGATTTGCGCGCATCTTGAAACGCACACGCCCCCGCAAGAAGCAGGCACGCCGCGACAGCGCTCAGGTTTAAGCCAGCGATCCCAATGCAGCCAAATTATGGGCTCGTACTCTAGTGCTCCGAAAAGCGCCGGGCGACACCCCGCATTGACCGGCGGAGGCGCAATGTCATGCGCTGCAGCAGCCTCTGCAGCCGCCGTCCCTTGACGGTAAACCATTCATCGAGCTTGCGGTCCGTCACGAGCGGAGGCACGCGCTGGTAAAGCAGATGGTAGACGCCGAGAATGAGCAGGAGCGTCAGTCCCCAGGATAGCAGCGTATCGGAGAGGAAATGCCCGCCGAAGGCGACCCGGTTAACCGACAGGATCAGGCAAAGCGGCAGCACAAACAAAAGGACAGCCTTGCGCCATGTTGCGGGAACGAGAAAGGCAACGGAAGTCAGCCAGATCGCCGCCGATGCTTCTCCTGATGTGAAGGAGCAGTTGTGCTGGCAGTAGTCGGTAATCTTCCAGACCGGTTGGAACGGCAGGTCGCCACCAAATTCTTCAACGTATCGCGGCCGGGGGCGTCCCCAATTGTTCTTGAGGATGGAGTTGACCAGGATACCGGGCCCCAGAATGAGCGTCGACAGCAGAAACAGCGGCTGGCGCAGCGGCATGAGGGGCGGGCGGCCCGGTACGAGCAGTTTGAGCAGGAGGACACCCAGGCAGGTCACTGCAATGACCCGCACGAGAAACGGGCCAAGATGCCTCACGTCCCGCAAAAACGCATCGTTTTGAGCCCAAAACCCGGAAACGTCCGAATAGAAAAGGCCGCTTGCCCAAAAATCGACATTGGGAAAAATCAGGAAAAACAGTGATACTGCACCGACATACAGGCCGACGATGAGCATCGGATGGGACATAGACCAGCTGGTCAGCTTGCGCAGGCCGGACTTCGGCTTATTCTGGCTGTGGGTGTCTTTTTTCATCACTGCTGTTCAGATCAAGTCGAGGCTTCTGATCCAGAGCCTCCTAGAGTATTTGCGGAGTATCACAGGTGCCAATACGCCGCCAGTTCGATCAACATGGAGATTCGAAAATAGTTTCTCTACGGCCTGAGGGGCGGCCAGTTGTCGAATTCTGGTACGAGTTCGCCTCGACATACAGTTATCTGTCCGCCATGCGCATCCAGACGCTGGCAAAAGACAGCAATGTTGAAATCGCCTGGCGGCCCTTTCTGCTCGGCCCCATTTTCAAGAAACAAGGCTGGGATACCTCGCCCTTTAATCTGCATCCCGCAAAGGGTCGCTACATGTGGCAGGACATGGCGCGGCAGTGTGAACGCTACGGACTGCCTTTCACGATGCCGACACCCTTTCCCCAGCACAGCCTGCTGGCTGCCAGAATAGCCTATTTCGGCCGTCAGGAACCCTGGATTGGTGCTTTCACACGCGCAGTCTATGTCGCCGAATTCGGCCAGGGTCTCGATATTTCCGATGAGGGCCTGATGGCCGACTTGCTGCTGGAGACCGGAGCTCCCCCCCCCCCGGAAACCAAGATCGGCCTCAGAGCCTCGGTTGCCGAAGCGGAAAAGCGCGGAATTTTCGGTGCGCCGAGCTTCGTTCTGCAAAATGGCGATCTTTACTGGGGCGACGATCGCATGGAGATCGCTCTGGAAATGGCAACACACCTTTAGGGGCCATGCTTAGCGGTCTTTGGAGCCGCCGGCCCGGCATGCCTGCTCGACAACGTCATAAAGCAATTCAGGTAGCAAGGGGCGGGTCACGACACTCTGGAATCCTGCCCCCAGCAGCCGCTCATCGTCGACCGTTTCCAGACCCGCTGTTACTGCGATCAGTGGAGGCGCTCCATCCGGTCTGGTCTTGCTGATTTCCGCCGCTGCTTCGAGACCGCTCATGCCGGGCATATGAATATCCATAAGCACAAGATCGAACACCCTGTTCCGAACGAGACGAAGCGCCTCCTCACCGGAATTTGCCGTGTCGCAAGTCAGACCGAAAGACTGAAGCAGCGCGGCAAGAAGTTGGCAGTTGGTGCCATTGTCGTCGACGATCAGGGCGTGCGCATCAATTGGTGTGCGATTGCGGCTGGCCGCTTTTTCCGCATCCGGGGCAATCCCGGGTCTTCCCGGCAAGACCGGAATCCGGATCTCGAATTGGCTTCCGCCGTTTTGAGGTCTTACCAGTGCCAGACGTCCGCCCATCGCCTCCACTTGCTGACCGGCGCTCCACAAACCAAGCCCGGCTCCCGGACCGCTCAGCATTCCGTGCCGGCCCCTAGAAAAGGGGCGAAACAGGCGGTTCTCTTCATCTGCGTCGATGCCCGGCCCGGTGTCAGAGACGCACACGGCGATCCAGCGGCGTACGCCACCTTGCTCAGCCCTTGGGGTGCCGTTGCTGTCTGGCGTTACGCGCATGCCCACCCGTCCTTCGACCGTGTACTTGATCGCATTGTCCAGCAATGTGGTCAGCACACGGCGCAGCTCGGCGGCACGGTCCGTCTGCAAGCCACGGATCTCTTCGGCAATCTGAAGATCGAAGGACAGATCCTTGGACTGAGCGGCAATCCGGAAAAGATCGGCACATTCCGACACGATGCCTTCAACGCTGTGCAAGACGGGCTCAGTGTCGTTTTGAACCTGTGCCGTCGCAACAAGCTCGCCGGTCATGTCGGTCAAGGAATCAATGGATGCGATCAGGATTGACAGTTTTTCCTGCTGGTCTGCGTTCAGGTGACCGGCGCCGATCAATTCGGCCGTCAGGCGCATCGCCGACAGCGGTGTCCTCAGATCGTGAGCCAGCAACGCGAGCTTGACATTGGCGTCATCGTGATCCGCCATAAGGTCAACGTCCTCCTTTAGGACGGGGTTCAGGCGCCAGGCCTGCCTGCAAAATCCGTTGAGACGGTAAAGTGCATCGTCCTAGATCTTGTGCATTTTGAGGGCTAGCGGCGCTTGATCCAATCCCCTAAAAACAGTTCCCAACCGCAAATTGATCTCCGCACCGTCATTCCTACCCTCAAGCCCTGGGCTTGAATCACAGATGCTCGCTCATACTCTTTCCATTGTTGCACCGGTTTTTCTGCTGATTGGAATCGGCTATTGCCTCGCCCGTTTCGGCATTTTGAAGCAGTCCGTCAGCGACGCTCTGGGTCAATTCGTCTTCGTTGTCGCCGTACCGGTTCTTCTGTTCAGCTCCCTGACAGAAGCCGACTTTTCGGCAGAAAATCCGTTTGCGCTCTGGGCCTGTTACTTTCTTGGTGTTTCCGTAGCCTGGTTCCTGGGATCAACCATCATCCGCCGCGGTTTTGGCCGAGAGGCACGTGCTGGTGCAATCGGCGGTGTCTCGGCCTCGTTTGCAAATCTGCTTCTGATCGGCATGCCCGTGGTCTCTGCGGTCTACGGGGAAGCAGGCCTTGTGCCCATCCTGCTGGTCCTGTCGATCCACCTGATGATGATGACAGTGATCATCACGGTCGCCATGGAGCGCGCCGCGGCCATCGACAGCGGGCAGGCGATGCCCCCGGTCACGAAAATCGTGCTCGGCACATCTCGGAAAGTTCTGACGAACCCGTTGATCGTCGCAATCCTTCTCGCATTGGTCTGGCGCCAGACCGGGCTATCGCTGCCGGAAATCGGGCAGGATATTCTGGACAGGATCGCGGCGACTGCTTTGCCGCTCGCCCTGCTGTCACTTGGTATGAGCCTGGTTCAATACGGTATCCGCGGCAACATCCTGCCCGGGTTCCTGCTCAGTCTGATCAAGATATTCATCATGCCGGCAACAATCTTCCTGGCAGGCACGTTCCTGTTCCAGCTGCCGCCTCTGTGGGTGGCTGCCACCACCCTGGCTGCGAGTTGCCCAACTGGCGTGAACCCCTACATCTTTGCCAACCGGTACGGAACCGGGCACGCGATGTCTGCAAATGCGATCACCATGACAACACTGAGCGCCATCCTGACCACCAGTCTTTGGGTCTGGTTCTTGAACCTCTGGTTTGGATCCGGGCTGCAATAGGCCTCTTGTCAAAGCCCTATGCGCTTTCGCAATTCGGCGTGCGTCAGACCTGCCTCGCGAAGGGACCGCAGGCTTGTATTCTGATTGGATTTCGACAGTTTGCGCCCGTCCGGACCGAGAACCAGGCGGTGATGCCGGTACCGCGGTGCCGGCAAGCCGAGTAGTTCCTGAAGCACGCGGTGGACGCTGGTCGCGTGAAAGAGGTCCTGCCCGCGCAGCACATCCGTGATGCCTTGCCGGGCGTCATCGACAACGACAGACAAATGATAGCTCGTCGGCGTCTCCTTGCGCGCCAGGACCACATCACCCCAGGCATTCGCGTCGACTTGCTCGCTCCGGACCGGTTCGAAGAGTGACCGGCCCTCTGCGCCTGTTTCGTCCCAGGATAGGTCTTTTCCGATGACGGCAAGAGCTTTCTTCATATCAAGACGCAGGGCAAACGGGGCATCGCTTTCCGCCCGCGCCCTTTTTTCTTCTTCGGAGAGCACGGCGAGGTCGCCGGGATAAAGCGGAGCCCCGTCCGGATCGCGCGGCCAGACCTCTCCGCCGTCTTCATAGTCAGACACAAAGCGCTTGATTTCGGCGCGCGTCAGATAAGCTGAATAGACCAATCCCATATCCTGGAGACGCTCCAGTGCCGCCCGGTAGTGCGCAAAGGCCTCCGATTGGCGCAGAACCGGTTCCTCCGTTGAAAGACCAAGCCAGGCAAGATCTTCGAACATCTCCGTTTCAAGTTGTGACGTGCACCGCGTCTGGTCGATGTCCTCCACGCGCACCAGGAAGCGGCCGTTGAGCGCGACCGCCGCACGCATGTTCAAAAGCGCAGACAGCGCATGACCGATGTGCAGGTGCCCGTTCGGGGACGGTGCGAAACGGAAGACGGGTTGGGTCATGGAAAACGGGCCGAACCGGGTTGACGCGGGTGCAGACATGACTGCATGTCCGTGGAGCATCGGTATAACTACCATTCCCGCCACACCACGCAAGAGTGCAAGGTCTGCCAACAAGATGAAACCGATTGCCACGGACGCCGATGTGCAAGAAGGCCTGATTGCCCTGATCGCAGGCGATCCCCGGCTTGAAGAGATTGCGCGCATTGCCGGCCCTTTGCCGCTGCGCCGGCGGACCGCAGATTTTGAGGGTCTGGCGCAGATTATCACAGGGCAGCAGGTGTCCGTCGCGAGCGCGGCCGCGATCTTTGCCCGTTTGCAAAAGCTTGTGGTCCCGTTGACGGCAGAGCGTCTTGCCGTCTTTTCAGATGAAGACCTCGCCGGCGCCGGGTTGTCCCGTCCGAAAATCCGGACACTTCGAGCCGTCTCGACAACTTGTGCAGATGGACTTGATCTGGCGAAGCTCGCGGCCAGGCCGGCGGAAGATGCACATGCCGCGCTTTGCACCATCAAAGGCATCGGCCGCTGGAGCGCGGACATTTTTCTGCTGTTTTGTGCCGGGCATCCGGACATCTTTCCGAGCGGAGATCTTGCCCTCCAGGTTGCCGTCGCCAATGCACTGGGGCTGGGCGAAAAGCCCGGACCAAAGGAACTGGACAAAATCGCTGCGGAGTGGGCTCCAAACCGCGCCGTGGCCGCGCGATTGTTCTGGGCCTGGTACAAGGTACAGAAACAGGGGCGCGAAACTTTGCCCGTTTAGGTTTCGAACCCCGGGGTATCGCCTCAATCGAGGCCAAACATCGATTGCCAATTGGCCATTGTCATGCCTTTGCGGTAGTCCGCCTGCATAGCTTGGTCCAAAACCTCGATCAGCAACCGGTTTTCGAGCCAGATTTCGACGCACTCGAAAGGACCGCGATTGCATTTTCGCGCAAGCCAGCTGTTTCTCTCGCCGATATCAAGCAGCGCATGCACCTCAAGCGGCGACCCGATTGCCGCGTGGGCAAAAGTCCGGCCTGTATCGGGCCCGTTGACCAGGCAATCCACCTGCGTCTCACCTGCATCAAGGATATGGGTCACGGGATAGACCTCGATCGCGGTGCCGTTGTCTTCAGCGCCAAAGGCAATCCAACTGTCCGGAAACGGCGGAAACGGCATCGCCCTGCCCCCGAGGATCACCGCAAGTTCCCTCGCGACGTGTTCCGGGTCCGTAGCGGTAATCGAAAAATGAAGCAGCGGCATATCGGACCCCGTCATGGCGCGGACCGCGGAGAACGCTACCCATTCGCGGTCGATTGAACGCCGGCAATTTGATCCTGAACCGCGCGCAGGAGCAACTCAATATCCTGTGGCCTGGACAGCCTGTGATCACCGTCAGGCACTAGGGAGAAGGTGACATCGTCCCGCGGCAGGATTTCGACAAGTCTTTGAACGTGGCTTGCCGGTATGTCGGGGTCGAGTGCCCCCTGCAGGATCGTGAGCGGGACACCCAGGTGCAGGTCCTTGTCGAGCAGCAGATGCTGGCGGCTGTCCTCGATCAGTTTGCGGGTAATGACATAGGGATCATCGCTGTAGTCCGACGGTTGCGCCCAGCGTCCTTCTTGAAGGATTGCGGTCCTGATGTCCTCCGAAAACCGCTGCTTCCACATGATCTCCTGGGTGAAATCAACGGCTGGCGCGATCAGGACGAGCCCCTTGATCCGGTCCTTGGCGGATCGGCTCAGCGCCAAAAGCAACGCAATCCAGCCGCCCATGGACGATCCGACCAGGATGGTGTCACCGTCGCAGAACAGGTCAAACACGGCTTTGGTTTCTTCGAGCCAGTCGGACACACAGGCATCTTCGAAATTCCCTCCGGATCGGCCGTGGCCGGAATAGTCGAAACGGACAACCTGCTGGCCGTTGTTGCGCCCGAATTCCGCGAGCGCTTCGGCCTTGGATCCGGTCATGTCCGACTTGAAGCCGGACAGCCAGAGAAGACAAGGCCCACTGCCGGGCACCGTATCAACGGCAATCTGCCGGGCGGTGCCGTTTTTTCCGACCTGGATGAATTGCGGTTCCTGTCCACCCATATTATGGCTCTCATTCGATCTTCATTTCCAATCAGCCGTTTGGCACACCAATCCCGGATTGAAAAGGCTCAAGAATTGCGTCAGCTTCCTCCTGCGACCACGGTCTTGCAAGTGATACCGGATCTCAATTCCGGCGGCGCGGAAAGAACGACGCTCGATGTTGCGCGGGCAATTGCCGAAGCCGGGGGGACTGCACTTGTCGTCAGCCAGGGTGGCCAGCTTGTTCCCGAGCTTGAAGCAGGAGGCGCCGAGCATATCGTTTTGCCGGTGAAATCGAAGAACCCTGTGACGCTCTGGAAAAACGCGTCAGCGCTGTCGGATCTCATCGGCGCGCGCAATGTAGACATCATTCACGCAAGAAGCCGGGCGCCTGCCTGGTCGGCCCTGCGGGCGGCACGGCGAACCAAGACCCCGTTCGTGACGACCTATCACGGCACCTATAACCAGACGAACGCCCTGAAGGCGTTCTACAATTCCGTAATGGCCCGCAGCGACGCGGTTATCGCCAATTCGCAATTCATCGCTGATCTCGTCAGAACCCGCCACCCCCTTGCCGGAAACAGGATTCGCGTCATCCCGCGAGGCTCGGACCTCAAAAGCCTGGACCCGGAAAATGTCAGCGCGCTGCGGCAACAGGCGTTGAAGGACAGTTGGGGTATCCCTGCGGGGCATCCGATCATTCTCAACATGGCGCGCCTGACCGCCTGGAAGGGCCAGAAGGTCCTCATCGAGGCGATGGCCCTCTTGAGAGACGGCGGCCTTGAAGAGCCTATCGCCATTCTTGCAGGCGACGCGCAGGGCCGAGACGGATACCTCTCGGAACTCAAGAACCTGATTGCTGAACACGGCTTGCAGGATCAGGTTCGACTTGTCGGTCACTGCGCGGATGTCCCGGCGGCACTCGCACTTTCAGATCTTGCAGTCGTCGCCTCCGTGGAACCGGAAGCGTTCGGACGCGCCGCCGTCGAGGCACAGGCAGCTGATGTTCCCGTTATTGTTTCAAATCACGGTGCTGTCCCGGAAACCGTTCTTGCCCCGCCAGAGGTTGGCGAAGACGAGCGCACCGGTTGGCGTGTCGCACCGGGCGATACTGCCGCGCTCGCACATGCCATCCGCGAAGCGCTCAACCAGCCAGACGAGGCAAGAAAGGCAATGACGGAGAGGGCTCTGGCCCATGTCCGCCAGAACTTTTCCGTCGAGACGATGTGCGCGCGCACGCTTGATGTCTATGCCGATTTACTGGAACCTCATGCGGCCAGCGGATAGGCCTCTTCCACAAGATAAGGACCTCCGCCGACGCTCGCCTTGGCGGAAAACAGCACGAAACGTCCGGCGACGAAGGACGGCGCCTGGAAATTCCCGCGTTCGCTGAGCCACTTGGCGACATCCTCGTTCGTCGAGGTCTTGCAGCGCGCGATGGTCACGTGCGGAATATATTTGCGCCGTTCCGCCGGCAGGTTGAGGCGCTGCAGGATCCTCTCCTGTTCGGCCTGAAGTTCAGCAAGCTGGGCGGTCGGCTCCACCCGGGCCCAGACCGCATGCGGTTTGCCGTTGCCGAACGAACCGAGACCATTCAGCCGGATTTCAACCGGATCGCGCCGGACCCGGTCGAGCGCCGCGACCACCTCGTCGGCGGTACGGTCGTCAATGTCGCCGATGAAGCGCAGGGTCAGGTGATAGTTTTCTGGATCAATCCAGCGTGCGCCCCGAAGGCCTCCCCGGAGCATTGAGAGCATGAGGCCCGTCTGGGACGGAATCTCAAGTCCTGTGAATAGGCGCGGCATGGGTTCTCCCTCCGCTGTCGCTGACAAAAGCCATGAGGAATCAACTTCATGAAAATCGCAAGACAAAAATCTAAGGTTTTGACGCTGAATCGGAATTCGCGCCATGAAGCGTCGAACGTCGCTGCTGATCCAGGGCCAATCTGGCAAAACGGGCGAAATTGATTCTTTTGAACGTCCTGCGGGAAAATCCGCTGAGTCGCGCCCTATGGCGCCGTATTGCCGAACTCCTGATGGATGGAGTCGATCTTGTCGAGAATATCCGTGCTCAGTGAAAGATCAGCGGCAGCGATATCGCTTTCCAGTTGATCCAGCCGCGTTGCGCCAATGATAACGGAAGTCATGAAACTGCGCGATTTTGCAAAGGCGATTGCCATTTGCGCAGGATCGAGACCGGCTTCCTGAGCCAGATCGCAATAGGCATCCACGGCCTCGAACGTCCTGTGATGCTCGTAGCGCTGCATTTTGTTGAATAGGGTTTTCCGCGCCCCCGCCGGAAGGGCGCCGTTCCGGTACTTTCCGGTAAGGTAGCCCTGCGCAAGCGACGAGTAGGCAAGCAGGCCGACATTCTCACGGCGTGCAACTTCGGCAAGTCCGGTCTCGAAGGTCCGGTTCACGAGCGAATACGCATTCTGAATGGAAGCGATCCGGGGAAGGTCGTGATGCTCCGAAGCACCGACGTAACGCATGGTGCCCCAGGAGCTTTCATTCGACACACCGATGTGGCGAACCTTGCCGGCCTTCACCAGATCTTTCATGGCTTCCAGCGTCGACTGAATGCTGTTCTCGTTCTCCACCGCTTCTGCGTCTTTCCAGCGCGCCGGGTTGGACCCGAACCCGGACACGTTCCTGTCGGGCCAGTGGATCTGGTAAAGATCGATATAGTCGGTTTGAAGGTTCTTCAGGCTCCGGTCGACCGCAAACTCGATCTGCTTGCGTGTTAGCTGTCCTGTTTCTCCCCCTTCGCGGAACCAGTCCATGACGGTACGGCCAACCACCTTCGTGGCCATGACAACCTTGTCGCGGTGACCTGACTTCTTGAACCACGTTCCGATAATTCTTTCGGTCCGGCCCTGCGTCTCCCGTTTCGCCGGTATCGGATAAAGTTCGGCGGCATCGAAAAAGTTGATCCCTTTGTCGAAAGAGACGTCCATTTGTGCGTGACCTTCGGCTTCGGAGTTCTGTTCGCCAAAGGTCATGGTTCCGAGGCAAAGGGCACTCACCTCAACATCGGTACGGCCAAGACGGCGCTGTTCCATCAGGCATTCCTTTTGATTTCTGAAGAAAGGGCGGCCGGTGTCCGGGAGTCGGGGCCGTCCCCTCAGGAAGACTGGGCTTTTGCCAAAAGCTCTTCCACTTTCGGCAGGATATTCTCGACGATCACGGCCACGCCATCCGCATTGGGATGCATGCCGTCAGACAGGTTGAGGTCCGGATTGAGCGCGACCCCTTCCAGAAAGAACGGATAAAGCAGAGCGCCGTGGGCCTTGGCAAGGTCCGAATAGATCGGATCGAAGGCGTCAGCATATTCGGGACCAAGATTGCGTGGTGCCAGCATGCCCGCCAGCAACACTTCCACGCCGCGTTCCCGAAGACGTTTGGTGATTTCATCAAGGTTTTTGCGGGTTAACTCAGGCTTGATACCGCGCAGGGCGTCGTTCGCACCAAGCTCGACAATTACGGCGTCGACGTCGGTTCCAACCGACCAGTCGAGACGCGAAAGCCCTCCCGACGAGGTGTCACCGGAGACGCCCGCATTCACCACTTCAACGGAATGACCGCGCGCGTCGAGCACTTTTTGCAGCTGCTCCGGAAACCCTTCCTCCGGCGCCAGCTGATACCCTGCCGTCAAGCTGTCGCCGAGAACAACAAGCTTCAGGTCCGCGGAAAGGGCGGCAACAGGGGCAAGGCAGAAAACCAGAAGACCAAAAATTGCGTAGATTCGGTTCACGCTAAAAACTCTTTCAGGACTGGAAGATCAACCACATCAGGCCCATATGGTCGCTCAGCGTCTAAATGTCGAGGGCAGTCGATGTTCAGGAAGACGTTAAAATTGCTCCTTGTAAAGGCCTTATGATGACAGATACTCCGGCGATCTCTCTCAAGAAAGTTCACTTGACCCTAGGAGAAGGCGCCGGCAGGGTTCATATCCTGAAGGGCATTGACCTTGATATCGAAAAGGGAACATCCGTGGGGCTCGTCGGCCCCTCCGGCTCAGGCAAGTCCACGCTGCTGATGGTCATGGCGGGCCTTGAGCGTGCAGACGAAGGCAACGTGAGTGTTGCCGGATCGGAGCTCGGACCGCTTTCGGAAGATCAGCTTGCTCGTTTTCGTGGCCGCAATGTTGGCATTATCTTCCAGTCCTTTCATCTCGTTCCCAACATGACCGCCCTTGAAAATGTCGCCGTGCCGCTTGAGCTTGCCGGCGACCCGTCTGCCTTTGACAAGGCGAAGGCGGAACTGGAGGCTGTCGGCCTTGGTCACCGGCTGCAGCACTATCCGGCCCAATTGTCCGGTGGTGAACAGCAACGGGTCGCGGTCGCGCGTGCGCTTGTGGTCGAGCCCGAAATCCTGATTGCGGACGAGCCGACCGGAAACCTGGACGACTCGACCGGCACCCAGATTGTTGAGCTGATGTTCAACGTCCAGCGCGAGCGCAAGACGACCCTTGTGCTGGTGACGCACGATCCAGGTCTTGCAGAACGATGTGACCGCATGATCAGAGTGCGGTCCGGCGAGATCGAAGAAGCGCAACTTGGTGAGACAGACCTTCAGAAAGAGGTCTCTGCATGAGCAGTTTTGTTCCTGCAAACATTCAGGCGGGGAACCAGACCTTCAGGCTGGCAACACGCTTTGCTCTGAGGGAATTGCGGGGCGGCTTAAGAGGATTTTACATCTTCATTGCCTGTATCGCGCTCGGAGTNGCCGCAATCGCCGGCGTGACATCGCTTTCGCGTGCGCTGACCGAAGGCATTGCCAATGAAGGCCAGTCAATTCTTGGCGGCGATCTCTCCTTTTCCCTGATCCACCGGCAGGCAGGCGACGAGGAAGTCGCCTTTCTGGAAACGCTCGGCTCCGTATCGCGTGTCGCGACGTTGCGCGCCATGTCACGGCGCTCCGACACGGGCGATCAGGCGCTTGTGGAACTCAAGGCCGTTGACGGCACCTATCCGCTCTACGGGACGCTCGACCTTGCCTCCGGTCAACCGCTGAACGACGCTCTTGCAAAGACCGACGGGGTTTGGGGCGCTGTCGTTGACCTCGCCCTATTGGCCCGTCTCGATGTCTCCGTTGGAGAAACATTGGCACTTGGGCGAACGACCGTCCGCATCACCGACGTGATCGAGGCGGAGCCTGACAAGCTGGCCGGCGGCATGGAATTCGGCCCGCGCCTGATGATTTCCGATGAAGCAATCGGTGATACCGACCTGATTCAGCCTGGCAGTCTCGTGCGATGGCATTACCGGGTGCGCATGTCCCCTGCGCCCGACATGCAGGATCTCGAAGGGGTGATCGAACGTGCTGAAAACGCAGCGCCGGACACCGCCTGGCGGATCCGTTCAAGGGCAAATGCATCGCCGGGCCTGCAGCGCAGTATTGGCCGATTTGCACAGTTTCTGACGCTGGTGGGGCTGACGGCACTTGTCGTGGGCGGTGTCGGCGTTGCCAATGCCATCCGAGCCTATCTGGAAACCAAGCGCGAAGTCATTGCCAGCTTCAAGTGTCTCGGCGCGACCGGTGACTTCGTCTTCCGGATCTATCTGGTACAAATGCTGGTCATAGCGCTGATCGGGATCGCCATCGGGCTGGCTGTCGGCGCCCTGATCCCCTTTGTTGCCGGCGCCGCGCTTTCCAATGTCCTCCCCGTGCAACTCGCCGCAGGTATTTACCCCACCGAACTTGGCCTTGGGCTGATATACGGGTTGCTCACGGCCCTTGCCTTCGCGCTCTGGCCGCTTGGACGCGCGCACGACGTGCCGCCGACGGCGCTCTTCCGTGACATTGTCACCGGCGGTTCGAAGCTTCCGCGCAAGCGCTATTTGACCGCAACGGCAATTACCGTTGCGCTCTTGGCCGGCATCGCTGTCGTCCTGTCCAACGACAAGTTCATAGCGACTGTCTATATTGCTGCATCGGCAGGTGCGTTTGTGCTGCTGGTTGCTGTTGCCCGCGCGATCATGTTCGTCGCGCGGCGCCTGCCTGCGGTCCGATCCACGGAACTGCGGCTCGCAATTGCCAATATTCACCGGCCCGGCGCGCTGACCCCGTCCGTCGTCCTGTCACTGGGCCTGGGATTGTCACTTCTGGTCGCACTCGCGCTTATCGACGGCAATCTCCGCCGCGAATTGACGGCGACCATGGCAGACGAGGCTCCGAGTTTCTTCTTCGTGGACATCCAAAGCGCCGAACGCGACGCCTTCGAACAGGCCCTTCAGGAGCAGGCCCCGGATGGCGTTCTTCAAAGTGTTCCGATGCTGAGGGGCAGGATCGTGAGCCTGAACGGTATTCCCTCGGACGAATTCGAACCGGTGCAGGAAGGTTCCGACTGGGTTCTGCGCGGCGACCGCGGCATCACCTATGAACAGGACGTTCCGGAAAATTCCACGCTCGTTGAAGGCGATTGGTGGCCTGCCGACTACACCGGCACACCACTGGTGTCCTTTGACGAGGAAGTGGGGACGGACCTTGGCCTGAAGATCGGCGACACGGTCACAGTCAATGTGCTCGGCCGCGAGATCATGGCCGAAATTGCCAGTTTCCGGGAAGTCGAATGGCAGTCGCTGTCGATCAATTTCGTGATGGTGTTTTCTCCCAACACCTTCGCGGGCGCCCCCCACGCGCATCTCATGACGCTCGGCTGGGAAGAAGAAGTTCCGACGGAAACCGAACTTGCGCTGCTGAAATCGGTCGCCAACACGTTTCCGACGGTCACGTCGGTCCGGGTGAAGGACGCCATCGCGCAAGTGAACGATCTCGTCTCCCAACTCGCCTGGGCGATCCGGGGGGCCAGCTCGATCACGCTGATCGCGAGCGTCCTTGTTCTGGCCGGAGCGTTGGCTGCAGGCCACCGCAGCCGGATTTACGACGCGGTCATTCTGAAAACGCTTGGCGCGACACGGCCACGGCTGATCCTCGCCTATGCGTTGGAATATGCGATCCTCGGCTTGTCGACGGCGGTCTTTGCGCTGGTTGCAGGCGGCGTGGCAGCCTGGTTCGTGATTACCCAGATCATGGAAGGCAGTTTCGTTCTCATGCCGGTGACTGCCGCAAGCGCGGCCCTGGTCGCCCTTGTGCTTACCGTCGGTTTCGGTCTGATCGGCACCTGGCGCATTCTGGGCGAAAAGCCGGCTCCGGTCCTGCGGAACCTCTAGGTACGAACTCACAAATGAAGTCGACTTGACCGCAAGGTCATGACTGTCGGGAAAGTTTCACAAAATTCGTGAACTTTCCCGGCGAACTCCCACGTTCGCCACCTTGCATGCTTCTTGGAACTTGGATATCCGATTAGGGTCTGTTTGGGTTCAGGTTTAGGTCGTGGCGTGTGTCGGAATTCGGATGCCGACGAGGAGGAAAATCCGCAGTTGTGCGGCACCACCACAAGGAATTTCCGACGTTGTCGGGACTGAAATCCGTCGCCTCCCTGCGGGATTTGGCAAAAGGAGCCAGTTGCGGCGTCGAGTTTTCTTGAAAGAGGTTACCCTTTCCGCGAGTTCGCTTCTTGAACCGGGCCACTTTCATCCAAACCACGAGCAAATCCTGAACCCAAACAGACCCTAGATCAGGGGCAAGATCGGAAGAAGGGCAGGTTCCATGTTTGGTATTAGAAGAGATTCCGCATTGAAAGTCGTTGCGAAAGCTGCAGTCGTCGCTGCTGTCGCTACAGGTTCCTTGGCATCATCGGCCTTCGCCGAAAGCCCTTTTCACACGGGTGTATGGCAGCTGAACACACCGGAAGGGCCGCGAGGTCTGGTCGTTAGCGACTGGCTGGTGTTTGAAGACGGATTACCGAAACGCTGGCTCTACCGGCGCGCGGGAACCAACGACGAAAACCAATTCGATTTCTTTAGCCGGACGATCGGTGACAGCGGTTATACGCCGGTCGGCATACGCGTCTATCGCACCGGTGAGAATGCGATGAAATACACGCTCGCGCCCAAGGGCGAGGAACCGGTCGAGGTGTCCGCGGTTCGTCTGTCCATTCCAAATTTCGAAAATTCCTGCCTTTCGGTTGAAAAGAAGGGCAAACGTTTCTTCGGAAACTGGGCCGGCACCAGTGGCTCCAAGCTGAAAAAGCTCAATGTGGGCAAAGACAAGATCACGATCGACGGCGAAGCTCGCGACATAACCATTGAGGAAGTCCGGGT
>JGI12316J14372_10001553_pt1 | contig 28750 bp, 30 predicted proteins | sample MarCyaLeptolynsp_FD_14372 | JGI IMG/M metagenome (IMG submission 14372)
TCCAGCGGCCAGGATCATCTGCCGGGCGCGCGCCGGGTTGCGATCCAGAAGGTCCGACTGCTGCTTGAGGTCTATGCTGTCATTGTCGAACGGATTGGCACTGCCGGTCCCTTCGCTGAGCCCTGAAAGACCGTCTTCGGCAAAGGCGCTGTCGTGGATGAACGTGAGCAGCTTCACCGCAACCGGGTCGACCACCTGTTGCAGGCCCTTCCCGTCAGCCTGTGACAGCGCACCCTTTTCCGTGAACCAGTCCGTCAGATCGATCCCGGCCGACTTCAGGCCTGTCAGGGCCCGGTCGGCGCGGGCAACCGCGTTCTGGTAGCCGTCACTTTCCGGCGGGCCGTAGTCGCGCACCAGGTCCCGGTGCGCGTTTTCCGCCGCCTGCTGCCGGGCAAATGCCGCACTATCGGCCGCGTCTTCATGGGCTGCAAACTGCTCGGCCATCTTGCCCACCCATTTGTCATGCAGCTTTTGCGCGGCTTCCGGATGAAGCCCTGCGTCTTCGAACCAGCCGCCGGCCTCTTGCGCAAACGCCTGATCGTAAGGGAAGTTCTCAGGCAGGCTTTCCGGCATTGAAAACCGGTATCCGTCCGTCGGCGTCCAGCTTTGGGAGATTTGCGAGTAAAACGCCGAGCGCTCTTCATCACTTGCCTCACTGCCGGGCACTTTCACGGTGCCAAGCATTTCGCCCTGCAATGCCTGATAACTCTCCAGCACACCGGCAGCATCCTGCCAGCCATTCTCTGTTGCCAGATTCCTGTGCGCCTCGCTCAAGCCGGACAGGAACCCGTCCTCCGGCACCGGATTTCCTGTCGCGAACTCTTCAGCGGTTTCAAACGCTTCACCGGCTGCAGTTTCTGAAATGTCGCTCATCACATATCCTCGTCGGTTCCAAAATCAGGCAGGGTTTCCAGGCGCGCGGCTTCCTGGAGCGCTGCGTGTTCTTCCGGGGGGATGCGGATCATGGAGAGGATGCGGGCATAAAGCGCCTTGCGCCCGTCCAGATAGCCGCTCTCGCGCGGTGTCAGATCCACGGGCGGCGCCTGGTAGATCCCGCATTCAGCGGCCAGATCCGCCAGCACCGTTTCACCCTCCGCGCACAAAAAAACGGACCGATAGGCCCGTTCCAGCATTGCCGCCCTGTCCGTGCGCTGCCGCGCGATCCGTTTAAGGGACTGCCAGACCATCCAAGCCTCCTGCGTCTTCACTCAAGGTTTTCAGCATCGGCGCACCGTCTTTCGCCATCTTCGCCAAACTTTCGCCGGCGGCCATTTGCTGCTGCTGCGCGGCCTCTTCCGCCTTTTGCTGCCGCAGCGCCTCGACCTCTTCCGGCCGTCGTTTCAGCTTCGCCGGCAATCCGAGCGAACGGCGGGTAAGGTCGTATTCCTCGGTTCTGTCGTGAAGATCCATGACCGACGGGTCGGCCTGTGCCGCAATACCAAGATAATCCTGGAAGCCCATGATTGCCTCGAAGTGACCCGCCTCGCGCATCTGGTCGATGGGTGCGGTGGAGGTCAGGGTGACGTCGCTCTCCAGAACGCTTTGCGGCGGCTCCAAGGGCGAGCCGGGTGCAAAGGCGCCCCGCCGGCCCAGAATGCCGACTTCCCGTTCAAACAGCGCCTCGTTGCCGGACAGAATGTTGGTTGAGAACGGGCCGATCATGTCCGCCATTTCCTTGCGGCGGATATTGACTTCCGTTGCCGTGCGGCCATTGCCTTCCAGAAGCGTTTGCCACAGGTCGCCGTAGAGCCCGACACGCAGTTTCTCGCGGATATTTTCGATCTGTGCATCGGCTGCCCCCGGATTGACCGTTTCCAGCATCGGGCGAAACAACGGCCTGCCCTGCTCGTCGATCAGGCCTGGATTGGTCCGGCCCGGATTGAGGTCGAGCTGCCGCTCCTGGCGGTGCGTTGCGATCGGTGGGCGCACGGCCTGCGAGCTGGCGATCAGCCCGTCGCGGGCGAGACTTTGCAGGCTCTTGATGTCGCTCATCAGTTTGGCCTGCGGCGGCGAGCCATAGGGTGACAGCCCGTCCCGGTCCCACCGGCTGATCACCAGCGGGTATTCGAAAAATCCACCGCGCCGGCAGATGTGCTTGCTGTCCTCTTCAAAGTGGATGCTCTCGTAGCGCGACTTGCCGATATCGACCGCTTCGTCGAAACCGCCTTCGCGCTGAAAGCAGGCATGAACGAAGCGGACTTCATTGTTTTTGCGCTTCGGGTCCGATGCATCGTCCTTCACGTTCTGCGAGACGTTGCCGTCATATTCTTTCACCGCCTGCCAGGCTTTCAGCGTGCGCACGCGGAAAAACCCGCAATCGTTGCCCTGCGCATCCACCAGCAGGTAGATCTCGTAAAGCGGCACGTAGCGGTAATGGATCGGTGTGCGGATATCGGCAAGGCGCGTTTCGTTCTCGATCGGGAACAAGACACCTGTGCCCAGCTTCACGGTCGACAGCAACCGCGACCGGTTCGCCAGCGCAAAGCCGGACCGTCCGGCATAGCGCACGCGGAACAGGTGATCGCGCACCAATTCAAAGAACTCCTCGTCCGCCTGGCTCGGCGGCGGCGCGAACGGATCGCCGAAACCGACGCCGTGCCAGTTGAAGCCCTCGGGCATGGTCAGCGACCCGACACCGGAGGCAAGACGGTCAAGCAGCCAGACCGCGGTCGGATCGTAGAGTTTGCGCGACCGTTCGCGCGCAGCGGACCGTCGAAAGACGCTCATGCCGTCGGGCGCCATGATGCCGCCCGGCCGGTTGAACGCCCGCTCCATGTCGGGCGCGGTATAGGTCACGTAGTCCTGCCAGTCGCTCTCGTACCACAGGCGTTCGGACTTCGCTCCCTGCAGCTCCTGCTTCAGATCGTCAACGATACCCATAGCGCTCAAGCCCTTCCCAATAGCGTCACGCCCGGACGCGATGCGCTGCCATAGTCGGCTACCCCCAGCGGACTGGTGTGGGTCGTTGCGCGCGTGCTGTAGGCGGCCGCTCGCCGGCGGCGGCTGTTTTCCTGCAGGTTCTTTGCCTGCCGGCGCGGATCGGGCTCACGCGGCGGCGGCGGTGTCGGCTCAGGCTCCGGTTGCTTCGGAGCACCTCCGAATAGGCACATGAGATTTACCTCGCTGATTTTCTTGAATTTGGGAATTCCTGGCAACGAACGCGGTAAGACCGGATCGTCCCTTAGTGTGAAATCGTGCCTGCCTGTGGCTTTGCCCTCGGCATTGGCTGCACACCGGGCATGGGCCTGACAGAAATGCCCGGCTGCGGGCCATCTGTCGGCTCTGTCTTTGGCGCGGGTTGCGCCGCCGGTTTTGCGTCGACCGCCTTCTTGTCAGTGGGCTGCTGGCGCAGCTCCGGCAGGGTGGCTGCGTGCAGCAGCCTGGTTCTTGCCACCTCGAACGGTTTCGTGTCGCGAGTCTCCGGCCAGTCGATGCCGTATTGCTTGGCGCGCTCCCGGTCCTCGCGCTCAAGCTCGGCCCGCCGGCGCTGGCGGGCCACGTTCACATGCGCCTGGAATGCGTCCGCATATGTCTCGGGAAGATGGTATTTTTCCCGCTCCAGCTCATGCGTCGCGATACCCCGTTTTTTCGAGAGGTCAAACTTGCCGTCTTGGATCGCCTTCAGAAGGGATCGCAATCTCTCCGGATTAAGGGGCACATCCGGATGGGTCGCCAACCAGGTCAGGGCAGATCTTGTGCTCAGCCGGTCGAATTGCAGGCCATATAAGGGGTGCTTCGGATTATCCACCCGATGGTCGAGTAACTCCAGGTCGCGGCTGATAAGTTCAAAGGTAAACCGGTGCTTGTTCTGCAGCATGAACTTCCGGATCGACATATCCGAAAGCTCCTTGCCGCCGCGAGACGTGCCACGCTTACCAAAGTCATAGGTCTCGTATTTTTCGATCGAGACCCGCGTGTCTACCTCAAGCAAGCGTCCGTTCACTCTTTGTTCTTGACGCCATTTTTGGAAGAGCTTTCCGTTCTTTGAGTCCCACTCACCACCATCAATCAACTCCTGTTTCAGGTCGTCACTGAAGAAAAAATATTCACCCCGCCGAAGAAGCACAGATAGGCCGGTGACACCTGACCGCCGCATGATCGTGAGGATTTGTGATGCGTCGATGATGATCACTTTGTCCATTATTGTGTCTCCTGCGGAAAGGCGACAATCCAGGAGAACTCCTCCTTAACGAACTTTTCTGCTTCGGGAGAGCGCAGCGAGGCGAGATCCCCATTCGCGACATCAATGGCCAGTCGTTTGCCGGCACTGAAAGTCGACGGGCCCAGAGCAATGTTCCGCTTCATGGCATACCAGCGCTTGAAGGCTTCAACCTTCCGGTTATCCTCGACCGGACACAAATCCCAAAAGCCCTCGTCGTCCTGACCGAAATCAGGATTGTCATCCAGATACTTGACCCATTTGGCTGACTTTTTCAGTGCTTCAAGGATCTCTTCATGCCGGAAGAGTTCCTCCGCAAAACGCACCTCCTGCTCAAAGGTCAGCTTGATTGCGTTCCCCCAACCGTCGCTAAAAAACTTCCGTCCCTCTTCCGTCTTTTCAAACGCCTCCAGCTCGTCCCGCCAACCGGTGATATCTTCAAAATCTGCCATCAGAACCATTCCTGCCTTGCCGCCGCAATATGTTCATGAATTGTTCTGCAATGCAACCAATGCGCGCGTAACCGCGCGCGCAGCTCAGAAGAAGCTGCTCTCCTATGTCGAGCGATCCTGGCCGCACTTTCCCAATGTACCGTGATGAAGCCTGTTTTAGCTCCGTTTTGACGAAGCGTCCATCAGGCGCGGTTGTCTGAAACCCATGCTCAGACAAGAACGTCAAAATTTCTGAATAGAAACAGCAGCCTCCGGCGCTTTTCCGTTGCGCGCAGCGAGCGCAAAAACAATCTCGTTCGCGTGTCGTTTTTTTTGAAGTACCGAAATCGGTTGAACGGAAGCCGAATTCCAATTGTCTTTCCGCCTCTCACCGCCTACAGCAAACAGCAAATGATCTTTGCCCTTTCCATTGCGCTCGCCTATGCGCTGACCAATATTGACGGTCTCTTCGCCTTCTTTGCGATCGCCACCTCCGGCAGGTATCGCCAGGCCCTGATCGGCTTTCTCAGCGCTCAGGTGCTTGTGGTAACGGGCGCATATGTCGCCGGCGCCGGGGTGACTGTTCTGACACCGCATGCGCTTGGCTATCTCGGTTTGGTGCCGCTCTGCCTCGGCATATGGGAAGTCTGGAAAAACATGTCGCGCGACGGTTTGGGCGCGGACACGTCAAAACCCGCGCATTCGGTCTTCAGTGCGGCGGTCATTTTCATTGCCCTCAGCGCCGACACATTCATCCTGATGGCCGCGTTCTTTGCCGACACGGCTGCAGTTCTCGACCGGCACGTTCTCCTGGGTGCCTTGGTTGCCGTTGCCGGGCTGGTTACCGCCGGAACCCTGCTTGCCAGGAGCCTGGGCCAAAACCGGAAAGTTCAGCGGTTCTTCGAAAAACTGTCGCCATTCGTCATGATCGCCGCCGGCATCTACATTCTCCTTGATACGGCAACGGACAGCTATTGAGCGCCGGCCTCCTGCACAATCAGATCGTACCCCGCAGGAGCCCCAGCCGGCTCAGCGTTTGACGGCTTTGCCGGCACAGAGGCTCGTTCTTGCCGCCGCGATAGTAGCTGAGCGCGATCACGGCGCCGTAAAGCGCCCATCCCTTTGCGCGAAGCCAGGCTGTGTCCGAGATTTCGGCCGTCTCGCGAAAGACGCTTTGCGCCTCCGGTGACACGAAAGACCACGCAGCGCAATAGTCGGCTGACGGATCACCCACCGCGCACAGGCCCCAATCGATCACGGCACGCAACCTGCCGTTCCGTGCCAGCAGATTGTCAGCCTTCAGATCGCCGTGCAGCCAGGAGCCCGGCTCTTCGAAGGGCACCGAACAGGCGTCTTGCCAAAGCGACAACGCTTGCGCGACATCGATCTCGTCGGTGAGAACGTGAATGGAGCGTCTCGTCTTATAGTCTAGCTCTTCAAGCACAACGCCGCGATGGTGATTGCAATCCCCGGCCTGTGGCGCGCCGGCGGTCTCAATCGCGCGCAAACTTCTTAAGAACCCGGCAAGATCCCTGGCTGCCGCGTTCATGTTCCCGATCGCCTCGTTCGTCGCAGGCACTCCCGAAATCCAGCGAAAGACGCCGAACGCATGTCCAAAGACGCCTGACGGCCGACCGGCGGCAACAAGTCTTGGCACCTCCAACGAGAGCGCCTTGAACAATGGCAACCAGGTTATTTCCTTGGCGAGCAGTGGCACCGCTTCCGGCCGTCTTGGCAACCGCATCACGTGGTCGTCGCCGATACGGTAAAGGGCGTTGTCCGTGCCAAAGTTTTCCACCCGGCGCACCGGCAAACCGGCAAGAGCCGGCACCTGCTCCTCAATCAGGCGCGCGGCGACGGCTTCATCGGAAATGATCTCGTTGGCATGCATCACAGGCGCCGCTATCTGGTATTACTGCAACACCCGGACGACAGGCTGTCACCGCTCCTGCAGCGCCAGCCGCGCACCGAGCGCACAATAGATGCCGCCGACGACCTTGCCCTGCCATCTCACCACAGCCGGATGCCGGCGCAGAAAATTGCCGAGGCTGCCTGCTCCCACTGCAAAGACCACGGTGCTCAAAAGCCCAAGCAGAACGAAGATTACGCCGAGAGTGGTCAGCTGCAGCATCACCGACCCGTTTTCCGGTTTCACGAACTGCGGCAGAAACGCCAGGAAGAACAGGGCCGTCTTCGGGTTCAGCACTTCCGCGATGATGGCCTGGTTGAAGGCTTTTGCCGCGGTAATCGGCTTGCTGCCGCGCGCAAGATCCAATGGCGTCTTGTCGAAAATGGCGACGAGCCCGAGATAGATCAGATAGGCCGCACCCAGATACTTGATCAGACTGAACAGCACCACCGATGTCGCGATGATCGCGGACACGCCGACAATCGCCATGAATGTGTGCACAACGTCTCCGGCCGCAATTCCCGCCCCAGTCGCGATCCCGACGCGCGTTCCGGAACTGGTCGCCCGCGCCACGGTCAAAAGCGTTGCCGGTCCGGGAATGAACACGAAGCCGAGAACGATGGTGACATAGGCAATCAGCGTGGCGGTATCGATCATCTTTCGCGTCTTTCAGATTGGGGAAACCAAGGACGACGGCTTTGATCAATCAAAGCTGCTCGCTCTTGATCGTAAGCACATGTTCTCACGATGAGCAACGCGTAAGAGGAAACTCCCTTCGACTTGCCGAGGCAAAAGACCGGCTCTCCAATTGCGTGTAGTCGATGAGGCAGAGTTTCAGACCTGTCGAAGGAACTTTTGCAATGCTTCCCGCTCAGGGTAATCCGCCAGAAAATTTCCCGAATTGATCCGATAGGTTCTGTCCTTGGTCCGGACGCTGCCGTCGCTCATGAACTCGGCCGCGAAAAGAAATGGAAGACCGGGTTTTTTCAGGTCCCACTGCAGAAATCCACCTCCCATCGGGTATTGGTCGGACGGGCTCATTGCCCCATCGTGCCGCGTCGTGGGCAGTATCTTCACCAACCGGTCGGGCCCGGAGACCGAGGTAAACCCCAGGACCAGTTCCTGCAGATCCCGATAGCCTCCCTGCCCGCGCTGGCTCACGATGCTGTCATGCACCGAGCCGCGCTGAGCGTCTTCCGCCTCCGTTGACCTTGGCAATCCGAACTTGCCGCCGGACCGCAAAGTCGTGCCATGAAGCTCGAAATGCTTTGGTTCCGGCATGCGCTTCAGCAACAGCAGCTTGTACCCCTGATCCAGCCTGCCGGCGTGATAGCCGATATTTGTCTCGGTCCGGCGGAAGCTCGCCAGGATGATGGCTTTGAGTTGGGTGATGTTTCCGGATATGGCCGGCGTCAGCGCGCCAAGCGTCAGGGACATGTCAGAGCTCCAGGATCAGGCAATACTTTAAAAAAATGCCGTCTTTCGAAAGACGTGCGGGTAGCCTAGTACCGATGTCTCGGGCGCTCAAGCGCTGTGCCGGCGTCACTGGTGTATCAGATTGGCGTCACGCGCCGCACCCAGGCGTAAACAAAAAAGTCTTCCCCGCCGCGTCCATACGACCTCAGCACGCCTTCGCGCTTGCCACCCAGCGCCTCTATCCAGCCATGCGCAATGTCGTGCTCCTTGTGCGTCAACACCTGCAGCCGCCGGCAATCCCGCTCGATCATCGGTCTCAGACGGGTCAAATGCCGCGTCATCAGCGGCACGCACCGCCTGAAACGGTCCGTGCCGAACGCCCAGGCCTGCCAGTGATCGGGATCGAAGGCCGATGCATGGCTGAAGCCGTAGGCCGCCGCAGGCTGCCCCTCGTACCAGACCGACCAGACCATACCGGAAACGGCTGTTTCCAGAGCGTACACTCCGAGCGCGCGCGTGTCCCAGGTCTCCCAGAGACAGGCAATTTCCCGATGATCTTCAGCACGCATATTGGCCGCAATGTAGCTCGCGTCGCGCACAGTCAGCTCCCTGATCAGAAGCCGTTGAGCGGGTCTTCCAATAGCGCGGCCAACGCTCGCCGTTCCTTCCGCGACACTTTTCTGAATACCGCCTTGTCCTTCCATCCGAGCGCCTCGACAATTGCGTCCGCCTCGTCCGGGGAAGTCCCGAGGCGTTCCTTGATCTCTTCCTTGCTCTCAATCAGGATCCTGCCACCTTTCAGCTTCCAGCGATGCGCGGTCAGCTGCGCTTTCACGGTCGACGAACGTTTTATGGCAAGACCCAACCCGCTCTTGGGATGCAACGCCTCGCGGAAGCGCCAGTAGAGCTGGGCTCTCAGATTGTAGAACGGGATCCGGCTGTCCTTCGCGCATTCCCCCGATTGCGCCGAGAACACGCATTTCTCGACCGGGATACTGTTCTCCCGGCTNAGNAATCCGACNGTATCGCCNCCCCAGCCACCGGTNCAATCCACCACGATCAGTGCATTGTCGCGGCGTTCCCTGACGATGAGGGACCCGACTTCGGCGCCNTCGCGCGTATCGGCCCCCTTTCGCACGATGCTTTCCTCAAACCGCCGNCCGTGCAGCGGCTGCAGCACCGTCTTGTCCTTGCCGCCCTGGGCAACATCGACNGCCAGAACATCCATCGGCTTTTCGGCATCAAGACCGGCNTCATAGCGNTGAAACGCCAGTTCGACCCATTCNGAGGGGATCACCTGCCAGTCGTGGTCCTGGCGCGCCGCCTGAAAGTCGCCGGTCCTGAGCGCGGTTCGCATCGGCTCGGGCATCTGGTCCAGCTGTGCGTCGTAGTCTTCGCCAAGATAGCGGTTGTCCTGCCGCCGTGCCGGTATGAAAGTCCGGCTCTTTGGCGTTCTGAGTTCGCCCTCGACCTCCACCGGCTCGGGCCCGTCCACCCAGACCGTGCGCACCGTGTCGCCGTCATCGATGAAAACGGCCCAGAGCAATTCGCCGGGCCTGGCCTTTTCATAAAGCGGATGCAGCGGGTCGAGCCAGGGTGCAAACCATTCGAGCAGGAAATCGCCCTGTCCGCCCAGCGGCGGATTGGTCGCAATCAAGCCGCGGCACCGCTGCGCCTGCCGCGTCGTCCTCAGCCAGCCAAGCACGAACAGGATCTTGCGCGGATCCATCTGTGCGCCTTCATCGAACGCCTTCAGGTCATGATCCCGGCCCTGCCAGTCGTCTTCCGAACCCGGCAGGCTCAGATGCCCGAACTCGATGATCCGTTCGTCCGGGCCGGTCCAGCGCGGCGGATTGCCCGCTATCTTTCCCATGCCGGCCAGCCGCATCAGCGTGTTCATGCGCTCAATGAGGCCTTTCAGCGACTTCAGAGATTGGCGGAAAATCGCTGCCTTGTGATGGGCAAACAAGGCGAGGCCTGCAATCAGGTCTGTCTTGCCGCCCCCGGCGGCCCCGCCGTAAAGCGTAAGGTCTGCCTCGGAAAAGTATCCTTCCGTCTGCGGTCCCGGCTGCGGCTGCCAGACGTCGAATTGTTCCAGCACGCCCGCTTCATCCAGTTGTTTCTGGAGTGCGACCCGGTCGGGCGCTTCCAGCTTGTCAATGTGATCAATCAGCGTTTGAAGAGCTGTCGTCATTCTCTTGTCTGCCCTTGCGCGTCAACAATGCCATCACCCCAAGGGCGATCTCCTCCGAGCTCCTCGGCTTGAACTTTTCGATCTTCGAGATCTCTTCGGGACTGCTTAAGACATTCCAGGCTTCCACTTCCGACCGGTCGCGCCAGCCGGCCCGGTTCTTCATGTTGAAAGCCCAGGCGGTCGCGCTGAATTTGGGGAGTTCGCCGCGCGCACCGTCCTTGCCTATTCTTTCCCATTCCAGAAGCCCGCGGCGCGCTGCTTCCTGCAGCTTTTCCGGCGGAAAGTCCTCCGGAAATTGCTCTGCGTAATAGCGGACCGTCTTCCGGTCGGCGTCGGGAAAGCTCTCAACGGAAAACCCTGCGGCAATGTGATCGCAAAGGGCAGTGCAAACTTTGCGCCGTGCCGCCGCTGTGGGCCATTTCAGGGCAATCGGTTCGATATCAGGTGGTGCCATGATCGGATCAGACGCTTTTCTTTTCTGGAATAGACTGGCATCCTTTCAGGACCCGCGGAGATTGCAGGAAATGCCGTTGTTCAATTGAATTGATCGATCTGCAAACGCCTTCGCCCCGTGCTTAAGGCGTTTCTCCGAGACACCGGATATGACAATAACGATGCGTACAGTCAGACACTTCACAAAGTCCGCAATCTGCCTGTTGGCGCTCGCAGGTACGGTTGCACCGGCAAGCGCCTTTTCCCTGACGGGCTCTTACAAGGGGGTCGTCGCCTGCGAAAGCACGACTGCGGGCAAAAGTTCAAGCTGGGGCTGGAACATCGAACTGCTCATCGTTCAGGACGGAGACGATTTGCGCGTCGACTACAAATATGTCGACACCGCCGAACTCGGCAACGAGTACACGCTCTATAACGGCAAGGCGACGACAAACAGCGACGGTTCGGTTGTCAGCGCCTACTTCAAGTCCTGTGACGCAACCTTCCCCGCCGACGAACTGGTCCAGATGTTTCCGACATCCACGGCGAGCACGCCGTTCAACTTTGCCGCCGACAGCATCTGGGCGTCGGATCAGGTTCCGAACCTGCCCGGCCTGACGGTGCAGAGCTGCCGCTGGTCGCTGACCCGCACCTCGACCGAAGCTCCTTCAGTGCGGAACTGCCCGCAACAGTAAGTCTTGCGAAAGATCGCCGCCCCGGCCCCGAGCCGGGGCATTTCCGCGGTTCAGCCGGAGCCCCTCCAACCCGGTCGCACTTTCCCAATGTACTGTGATGAGGCCCGTTTTAGCCCCGTTTTGACGAGGCGTCCATCGCGCGCCAAAGTCTCAAACCCCTGTTCAGACGGCGTTTTTCCAATCGCCCCCTGATTTCAATTGGTTGATGCCTGGTGTGCGTTGAGCGCTTGGCGGAGCTTTTTTATATTCGCCAGCCGAGCAACCGCCGTTCGATCAGACCGATGATTGCGCTGACAAGAACCCCCAGCAGCGACAGGATCACCACACCTGCAAACAGGCGTTCCAGATCGTAGAGCGATCCCGCTTCCAGGATGTAAGCGCCTATACCGTATTCCGCGCCCAGCATCTCCGCGGCGACCAGAAGAATGATTGCGATCGCAAGGCTGATACGCAATCCGGACAGGATGCCCGGCATGGCACCGGGCAGGACGATCTTGCGCACGATAGAAGACCAGGAAAGCCCGAAGCTCTGTCCCATGCGGATCAGCGAGCGGTCGACATTGTCCACCGCGCCGTAGGTCGCCACCACCGTCGGCGTAAACGTGCCAAAGGCAATCAATGCATATTTCGAGCCTTCATCGATGCCAAACCAGATCACAAAGAGCGGCAGGAGCGCGATCTTCGGGATCGGAAAAATCGCCGCAACCAGCGGCACCAGGCCGGCCCTGACATAGGAAAACAGACCGATCAGAACTCCGATTGCGATCCCGGTGCTGGCACCGAGCGCCGCACCGATCACGAGGCGGGTCAGGGAAGGCTGTAAGTGTTTGAACAACAGCCCGCTCTCCCAAAGTTGGCCGAAGGTCGCCAGGACATCGGTTGGCTTGGGCAGCGTCAGTGCGGAAATCCAGCCGGTTTCCGTGCCCCACTGGATCAGCGCAATCAGAACGACAAAGACGGCGACGCCAACCCAGCGACGCGCTCTCGGTGCGAATCCACCACCGCGAAACCGCACCTCGATCGGGCTGCCCCCCTGACGGTGTTTCACGCCTTCTGCGTCAGCCATCGATCAGCTCCTCGTCCGCCGCGCGCGCCTCCTCACGCATCAGCTCCCACAAGAGGTCGTGCTTTTGCTGGCAGACCGGGTCGCCCGCGCGGCGCTGGTCGATGGGCGTTTCAATGGAAACAATTTCGCGTATCCGGCCCGGCCGGCGCGACAGCACAACGATCGTGTGTCCGAGCCGAACGGCCTCCGCCAGGTTGTGGGTGACGTAAACGGCCGTAAATGGCTGCCGTGTCCAAAGACTCACCAGATCGTCGAGCAGCAATTCCCGCGTCTGCGCGTCAAGCGCCGACAGAGGCTCGTCCATCAGCATCACCGCCGGATTGACCGCAAGCGCNCGGGCAATCGCGACCCGTTGCTTCATGCCGCCGGAAAGCTGTTTGGGAAGCGCATCTGCAAAGTCGGCAAGCCGTGTGCGGTTCAAGACGTCATCGATAATCGCCTTGGCACGGGCTCCGCGAATGCCGTGGTCTTCCAGGACCAGAGATATGTTGCCTTTCACTGTCCGCCAGGGCAGCAACGCAAAATCCTGAAACACGAAAGTCAGCGGGTTGAGGCTGCCCTCGGGTGGTGTGCCAAGCTGCAGAACCCGGCCGCTTTCCGGCCGCTCCAGCCCACCTATAAAGCGCAGCAAGGTGGATTTGCCACAGCCCGACGGGCCGACAAGGCAGACGATTTCACCGGCGGGAATGTCAAGCGAGATGTCGCGCAGCACCTCCGTCGCACCATAATGATGGCTGATGGCGTCCAGTCTGATGTCCATATCCGATTGATAGCCGTCTAAAGGTTCCTGATCCAATGGAAAACGGCGGCCCGCAAAGGCCACCGCTTTTCTGCACGTCTCAGTGTCACCCCTCGTAGGTCTCGACGTAGCTGCCGTCGACGAGCGTATCCATCGTGATGTCTTTTCCAACCAGATCTTCCGACTGGAACCATTCCAGCTGGTCGCGAATGGAGGCAATGTTCAACTTGGACCCCTCGTTGATCCGCATCGTGCCATTGATGATGGAAGGAGCCGCCTTTTCGCGCGGCCGGTCGGTGTAGACGTATTTGTGGATCAGATCGACCATCTCGTTCACACCGTCATCGCCGCCGGCCTTGTCAATCATCGTGGAATTGTAGTCGCTGACACCCTTGCCGAAACCGGTCAGGAAATCCTGTGTCTGGTCACGCTCGTCCGCCGCATTCTTAGCCGAAGTGAAGACGGTCGTGACCTGGTAGCCCGGAAGGTAGTCCGAGATATCTCCGATAATGTGCACAGCTCCGGACCCGGCGAGCGGTTTGGCGATATGGGGAACGATCGACCAGGCATCGATCTGGCCCGACTTCAGCGCTCCGATGATCGCGCCGACCTTCTGCAGAGGCTTGAAGGACATTTCAACGCCTTCGGCCTGTGCCACCTTGGACCCCATGTAATGAAACGACGAACCGGCGGTCGACATTCCGAACGTTTTGCCGCCAAGGTTCGCAGGCGCCGTAAGGCCGCCCTTGAAAGCAGCATCCGATGCCAGGATTTTCTGACCGTCAATGCCCTTTTCTTCGCTAAGCGCTCCGCCGATAACCTTGATGGCGCCCTTGTCGGCGAGCGAAATCAGGCCGCCGGAGACCGCCGTTACGGCATAGTCGACGTCGCCNGAGGCAATCGCGACCGCCATCGGCTGTGCGGCCTGGAAGAACTTCAGTTCCACATCCAGACCGGCTTCGTCGAAATAACCGCGCTCGACGGCAATGAAGCTGCCGGAATGCGAGGTGAAGCGAAGCGCCCCCACCACGATCTTCTTGTTCTGGGCAATGGCGGGTGCCGCCAGCGTGGACGCTGCTGCNGCACCCATCAGACCGAGGGTCTGGCGTCTGTTNAATCTCATGTTCCCGTTCCTCCCTTAAAGGTCCATTTTTGTCTTTGTTCAGGCGCCGAGGTCGGCGCGGATATCTTCTTCAAGCANCGACAGCGCGGCGTCTTTGTCCCGGCCAAGGACTGCTTTCTGCAACCTCTCCAGGCGGNTTGCGCGGGCCGCAAAATCAATGCGCCCCTCCCGAAGCAGAGCAAGACGAAAGCGCCGCGACTGGTTGTAGAANTTTCNGGCCACCTGGATCAGCCNGGGCGATCCACAGGCTGACAACATCGTTTCCATCGCCCCCCGGCACGCTTCGTCCCATTCCAGGGCCGTAACATCGTCGGGCTGCGCCTGGACTGCGGTTTCAGCACGACTGAGCGCATGCAGGGCGGCTACCACGCGCGCTTCCCACGCCACGTCACCGCGGTCGAGCGCACGCGCAAGCCCCAGTTTTTCGGTCTGCAGCCGCATCAAAAGAATGTCTTCAAGATCATCCTGCGTTGCAGACGTTACACGAAAGCCGCGCTGGCTGGTCGCCTCCACCAGACCTTCGGCGGCAAGCATCCGCAGGGTTTCTCGCATGGAATGGTTGGAGCCGCCGTAGGATTGTCGCAGCGCTTCGATCTTGAGTTTTTCGTCAGGCCTCAAAACACCGAAGGATATATCCCGGCGGATAGCCGACGCCAGCATGGCGACGACTGTTTCGTCATCCCTGTTCCATCCACCAAAAAGCATTCTGTGCCCTATTTGAAAAAATATTGGATATTTTTCTAATAATCGACGAGGCCATGTCAAGTGCTACGACACATGACCTCAGCTTCTTGTCAGACGCAAATTAAGGTTTTGACAGAAACAGGACGGTTTCACCGCATGACAAACGGATTTGCCATCGGCTGGTCCGACATGTTGATCCATGTCGTTTTCGTCCGCGTGTAGTCGAGGATTGCTTCCAGACCCGCTTCGCGCCCGTATCCGGACTGGTTGTACCCGCCAAAAGGCGCGATGGGAGAGACAGCCCGATAGGTGTTGATCCAGCAGATACCAGCCCGTAGCCGTGACGACACCCGATGGGCCCGCGCGACATTCTGCGTGAAGACGCCGGAGCCAAGACCGTAAGGCGTCTCGTTGGCCAGCGCGATCGCTTCCTCTTCCGTGTCGAAGGGCAAGAGTGACATGACCGGGCCGAACATCTCGACTTGCAGCGTCGCCGTCTGTGGCGTGGAGCATTCGACCAGCGTTGGCGCCATGTAATTGCCGGGCTGCGCCAGTGGCGCACCGCCAAACCGTATCCTGGCACCATCTGCGATGGATTTCTCCAGAGTTGTTTTGATCTTTTCGACCTGTGCGCTGGTGCAAAGCGGCCCGACATGTGTCGCCGCATCCAGCGGGTCGCCGACAACGATCGCTTTGGCTTTCTGTTCGATCCGCTCCACAAGCGCATCGAAAACTGACCGGTGCACAAACCCGCGTGTGCCGGCAACGCAGCTTTGTCCGGATGCCCCGAAATTGCCGGCGATCAGTCCGTTGGCCGCCCCTTCCAGATCCGCGTCTGCGAACACGATGATGGGCGACTTGCCGCCGAGTTCAAGGGTGGTTACGGCAAAGTTTTCAGCCGAATTGCGAACGACATGACGTGCCGTCTCAGGTCCACCGGTAAAAGCAATCCGGTCGACATCCGGGTGACGGGTCAGTGGAATGGCGCAGTTCTCGGCATCTCCCGTGATCACAGAAACGACGCCCGGCGGAAACCCGGCCGCTTCAACCAGTCTGGCGAACTCCAGCATCGGAGCCGGGGCAATTTCCGAAGCTTTCAGCACGACGGTGCAGCCGGCAGCAAGCGCGGGACCCAACTTGGTCGCCGTCAGGAACATTTGAGCGTTCCATGGAACAATTGCTGCAACCACGCCGATCGGGTCACGCTTCGTGAACACGTGCATGTCCGGCTTGTCGATCGGCAGTACCTGGCCTTCGATCTTGTCCGCCAGGCCTGCGTAGTAGCGGTAGTAGTCGCCAACATATGTGGTCTGGCTCGCGGTTTCGGCCAACAGTTTGCCGCTATCCGTCGTTTCGACTTCGCCCAGATGTGCGGTATTTTCTTCAATCAGCTCGGCCAGACGGTAAAGCAGCTTGCCGCGCGCCGTTTGTGTCATGTCTCGCCAGAGAGGATCGTTGAGCGCACGGCGTGCCGCGGAAACCGCGCGGTCCACATCTTCCGGCGCAGCACAGGCGAACGTTGCCCAGTCTTCACCTGTCGCCGGGTTCTCGCTCGACATGACGAGACCGCTACTGCCTTCGGTCCAGGCGCCGTCGATGAATAGCTGATAGTGCTGCATCAAAATCCCTTACCCGAATGCCGGCATCACATCTTCGATAAAGCGGCTGAGCGATGCCCGTTTGCGCTCCGCGCTCATGCCGCTGTCGATCCAGAACGAAAACTCATCATAACCGAGATCCTCGTAACGTTTGATCCGGTCAATAACCTCCTGGGCTGTTCCGATTGTCAGGTCGCGGGCAAGGTTCTCCGGCGCCATCATCTGGTTGGCGGCCATCTCTTCTTCCGAGAGCTCGGCAATCAGACCCTGTGAGACGGGGCGCTTGTTCTGAAACCAGGCCCCAAAATAGCAATAGAACCGAGACAATTCCTGGCTTGCCCGACAGACATCGTCGCTGTCGGAACCGACATATGTGTGGTGCAGGATCATGATCTTGGGCCGCGGACCGTCCCAGGAGGCGCAGGCCTCGTTGAACCGTCCCATCAGCGTTTCGGCCTCCTCAAGCCCCTGCCAAAGCGGTGTCACCTGAATGTTGAACCCGTTCTGGACACCGAATTCGTGACTGTTCGGATCGCGCGCCGCAATCCAGATCGGCGGCCCCTCCTCCTGCAGCGGTTTCGGAGACGAGGTCGAGGTGGGAAAGTTGAAGAACTCGCCGTCATGCGCGTGGTCACCTTGCCAAAGTTTTCGCAGCAGCGGTGTCGTCTCGCGCATGCGCTGACCTGCTTCCCACGCGTCCATCCCCGGCATCATCCGTTCGTATTCGTAGGAATAGGCCCCCCTTGCGATCCCGAGCTCGATCCGTCCGCCGGTCATGAGATCGGCTGCGGCCGCCTCCCCAGCGAGTTTGATCGGGTGCCAGAACGGAGCAACGATCGTTCCCGTCCCGAGCCTGACGTTGCTGGTGTGATGGGCCAGATCGACAAGCGACAGAAACGGATTGGGCGCAATGGTGAACTCCATGCCGTGATGCTCACCGGTCCAGATCGCCCGCATCCCGCCTTCATCGGCCATCCTGCAAAGCGACAGAAAGTTCTCGTAGAGCTCGGCGTGAGGTTCTTCCGGCGTCAACCGTTCCATGTGAGCAAAAAGGGAAAACTCCATGCTCAGGCCCTTTCGTTCAGACGGTGGGTTTCACCTGAAACCGCATCACCGAGATAGAGGTTGAAATTTCGCGTGCGGACCTCTTCTGCAAAGCGCTGCATCATGCGCGCAGTCGCCGGTGAGTTGAATTTAAGGCNCGCAAGGTCGGCGAAGGGAATGTGACTGAGCGCGCATGCCCCGTTCACGGGACCTGCCTTTGCCAGCAGATAGGCAAAATGGGTNTCCTGGGCATGATCGTCGAANACTGAAAACACCGGNCCGAGATCCGCGCTCACGCCNAGATCTTGCAACTCCGTTCGCAGGCACTCTCTCATTGAAGTCCTGTCGGGAGCGACGCACTCCGGCAGTTTGTAGCCCTCCGGTGTCGNCCTGAGAAGAACGCCCTCCGCTGTCTCCANGACNGCACCNCATANGTTCTTNGTGGCTCCTGGGTCGCGCGTTTGGCGCTCAAGACCGAGACTGAAAAACTGGCCGTTCGCGTAGCCGATGCCACGTCCCTCCCGTTGAAAGAAGTCCGTGACCTCACCCATGAGAACCGAATGGTCGCCTGCTGGCACAATCTGGTGTGTCTTGCAGGAAAACGTCGCGATTGCCCCATCGATCACCGGGACACCGTGTGCGTTGCACGTGTGAGGCACACGGGCGAACCGGTCGCCCTTGTAGCCGGCAAAAATATTGGCCACGTCCTCCTGGCCTTCGCTCAGCACACTGACCGCAAACCTGTCGCAGGTGGAAAAGACCGCGTAGCTCGACAGGAACTTACCTGGGCAAACGAGCAGAAGCGGCGGGTTCAGCGAAACGGAGGAAAACGAATTGGCCGTAAAGCCGACAGGACAGTCTTCAGCATCCAATGCCGTGACAACGGTCACACCGGTCATGAAACGGCCGAAGGCATCGCGCAGGTCGCGCGGATCAATCTTGCTCACGATGAACACCCTCCTGCAAACTCCGAAAGGACCCGGTTCACGACTTGCGAATGGGTCATCGGCATCATGTGCGCGGCCCCTTGAACGATATGGGCTGCACCGTTTGGGGCCAGTTCCGCCATCGCTTCGCTCATCGCGGGCGTGGAGTTCGGTTCCAGCGCACCCGTCAGGAAAAGAGCCGGGCAGCGTAAGGCTTTCAAAGACGCTTCGCTTGGACCGTCCTCGCTGGCGAACACGGTATAGGCGGACCTGTATCCAGACGGGTCCGTGTCGATAAGCCAGTCTTTGCAGGCCTGACGTTCCGGCGACGGCATGTTGCCAAACCAGCGCGTCAGCGTTGCTTCCGGGTCGGCCGTGCCGGCGCCACCGAGGCTGTTGGCGCGGTCCTGCACGCTTTTTCGCGCCGAGGCGCTCCGCCTGTAAATCGCATTGAGCGCCGCAACGCCCTGTATCTGGTCCGGGTAACGGGATGCCAGGTCAAGCGCGATCATGGCACCCATCGAGTGTCCGGCAATCACAGTGGGCCGGTCCAGCAGTTGCGAGATCGCGTCGCCAAAGTCCTGCAATGAAGCGTTTGCGGGCAAAGCCGTACTCTCACCGTGTCCTGGAAGATCCGGCGCCAGGATTTCGAAGCGACCGGACAAAGCGGCAATCTGGGCGTTCCAGGCTTCCGCACGCAGTCCGACCCCGTGGATCAGCAGCAGGCGCGGTCCTGCGCCCGACTTGACCACAGCCAGTGCGCCCGCTTCAGACCGCGGCTGGGTTGTCCACGTCATGGCCCATCTCTTTCAGGTCCTTGTACCTGTCTCCGATCCTGTGAAAAGGCCGGCCCGAAGTTGCCCCGCCAAGAACCACGACAATTTCGTCAGCCCTTGGCGCGTCCGGGATCGCGAACTGGATCGTCAGGTAGTGGGATCGCCGGCCGGCATCGTTCTTGTCCATAAGCGGCACCATGATCGGCGCGTTCGCCGGTCCGCGCGTGTTTGTGAACGCAAGATATGATTTCGCCCCGACAGCTTGCCGGTAATGATTGCCGAACCGCANCGTATGGATCAGGCCGGAGGCATGTTCCACCTCCCCGTCCAGGCCGACAACAGCAGCTTTGCCATAGGCCTCAACNGCATCGCCGCTTCCNGCCAGCTTGATGACGCGTTCCGTCAAGAGGCTGCCGAGCACGGGACCGAAAGCCTGGATCTGCGGATTGAGGTCCTCGACGAAACGTCCCGCCCAGGGGTTCTGCACCACGGCAGCGACTGCAAACATGCGCCAGGGTATTTCCGCCTTTCGAAAGCCCTCGATCAGGACTTCCTCCTCAAAGGTCACGATTTTCCTGATGTCTGGATCCATCCCCGTCCTCCACGACAACACCGGACGTCGAAAATTCGGACCGTCACCGGGTTGCAAGAATGAGTGTCAGCCCCCTCCAGGCTGATCGATCCAATATCAGGCGCCTTGACTTTTTGGACAAACAATTGATTTTTGGTCTCAGGCATTAGTCAAACTTATAGGTAACTTGATCATGGCGATTTCGCTGCCGCCTCTGAACTGGTTTCGCGCCTTCGAAGCGGCCGCCAGAAACTTGAGTTTCACAGCGGCGGCAGAAGAAATCGGAATGACCCAGTCTGCAGTCAGTCAGCAGGTCAAATCACTGGAGCTGCGTTTGGGCGTACCGCTTTTTGAACGCAAGGCCCGCGGTCTTGCCCTCACTGACCACGCCCGCCGCCTCCTCCCGCAGGTGGACACCGCCTTGGCGACCCTGACCACGGCGACAGACGCTTTCGTGACCGATCAGGAAAAAGAACTGCTCACCGTTTCAGCCTCAGTCAGCGTCATTCAGTGGGTGATAGCTCCCTTGCTGCCGGAATTTACGGAAGACCATCCAGACATCTCTATTCGATTGATCGGCGCCGTCTGGCCGGATGAATTCACCCGGATCGCAGCAGACGTCGAGATCCGCTTCGGGTCACAAAAGCAGGCAGGAGAAGAGGCCCGCCTGCTCGGTTCCGACAGACTGATCGCGCTCAAAGCCCCTGGCCTGCAAGGCAGAATTGAGGACCTGCCCCTGATCGAAGCCGTGGGTATTTCCGATGGCTGGAAATCCTGGGCGCGCGCCACGGGTGCCGCGACAAAACCACCGGCGCTCTTCGTGGACTCCTATGGCCCCGCGCTTCAGCTGGCAGTTCACGGCAACGGCGTTTGCCTGGTCCATGAACTGCTTGCCGCTCATCCAAGGCAGCAAGGTCTCATCGAACTTGCCCATGATGTTCCAGTACCGGCGCATGAAAGCTACTATCTGTCGGTCAAATCAGACACGAAAGCAGCCCGCGCCTTCAGCGACTGGATTTCCGGAACGGTAGGGCAGCTGCTCTCAGGTGGTGCAAACACAAAAAGCCCTCCTGCCAAGAGGGGTAAGTAGACCGCCTTCCCCCAACTGGAGAGCAGAAACGCTTCGATCAGCCGGCTGATTTCAGTCTTTCCACCAACTGTCCCAGCACAACCTTGTTCCGGCTCGTCACGGTAGTGCGTTTCCAACCGTACTTTTCGCAAAGCTTGCTGAAGGAGCCGCCGCCCGCCTTGCACATGACCTCGAACTGAAGCGCGCGCCGGGCGTCGGGTTGATCGATCAGGGCAAACCAGGTCAGCGCTTCTTCTGCACGCGTGATCTTAGCCGGCGGAAACACCTTGCGCCTTTTTGCTATCTTGCGGCGATACTCCGGCCAGGCTGTGAGGATTGTTTTCGGACCGTCTCCCTTGCCGGTCACCGCGATCACTTCAACAGCCTCGATCAGCCGTTCCATCACATCCCCAGGCTCTTTTGGCCGCGTTGAACAATCCATGCTTGAGCACCTCTTTTTCAATTGGATTTGAGAAATACCGGGAACATCCCATTCCTCACTCCAACTTGCGAAGGGTGCTGCGCTTGAGGTTCCGCTCACCTTCGGACCTGATGATCTCAGTTAGTGTGCCTCTGTTTCGCGAGCCTTGAGATAGCCTTGCTCCCAGAAGTCGAAATAGTCGGCCTCGCGTGGATAGGGATTGTCGGTTTGCGACTTGCCCTGACGGAAGGCCTCCGCGCCGCGCTCGAAGGCATGAATCTGTGCCTTCGTCTGATATGTATTCATGTGCCCCACCGAAAACTGCGGCAATCAGGTCGACTGCCTTGCCCCTTGCCCCCATCGGCTGGACAGAGCACCACAAGGAAAACGCGCATTCTTTGCTCAGCACTACACAGCCGGTGATTGCTGACGGGAGTGTAATCAACTTCCCTGTTGAGGCAACTGGTCTCAAGCTGCTTTCCCCCGCAATTCAGAAGACATCATCCGGTCGAGTTCGTAGGACAACAGCACCGCCAGCGTAATCGTCGGGGCGCCGGGATTAAGCTCCTTGGCGCTTTTGAGCAGAGCTCCCAGGTCAAGCGTGTCGAATAGATTCAGAAAATCTCTGTGCAGGATCCATTCAGACTTGTTCAGCACAAGCCAGGACACGGCGGTGACGACCGTCGCTGACCAGTTTCCCCGGTTGTGGGGGGTGTTGATCAATCCGAAAACCAGCCGCAAGTGCTCTGCGCCGTGTTTCTTCAATAAGGTCTGACAAGTACGCCGGGCCTTCGATTGGTGACGCCCCTCGATACGCTTCGCAGCTGACACAAAGCGCACTCCATACTCGGCAGCAATTCTGTCCACTTGCGCGCCTGACGACATCAGCGGCCCTCCGTATCTGCGGGCGTGGTTTTCCTTAGAGCAGCAAACGACGCCTCGGCCCGCTCGCGCGCGCTCATGCTCAAATGTTTATGTTTTGTTCTCATAACTTTACCAAGATCGGCCCGTGCACGCTCCTTGCCAATCCGCTCTGCAGCAGCGTGATGTCCTTCGGGCGATTTCTTGCGCGTGCCGCCGGACGCCAGCTCGGACCTCAGGCTCCGCAGCTCCAGCGTCAGCAAACGCGTCCGAGCTTTTTCCAGCGCGTAGTCGTCTTCAAGACGTGCGCTCGGTTTTTCGGCTCGCAGTCGAAATTGGGCGACCCTGTCCCTTGCTTCTTCAATTTGCTCCTTCAGTTCGCTCACAGGCAGCTCCTCTTTTGCCTTCTCACTACAACCACTTCCCGAGGTTCCTTTTCTCTCTGAAACTCACACGCGAATCGTACGCATATAACGTACACTTGTCAACGCAAGTTCCATACGCTACAACGAAGTTCACTCCGTTGGGACAAGACTGCCGATAACGACATGAACGAGACCGGATTATCCCTGCACACCAGGCTTCAGGACCTTAAAGAAAGGTCTGGCCTTTCACTTCGGGCCATCGCCCGCGAAATGGGATATTCCCAGGCCTCGTCCATTCAACGGTACTTTTCGGTTGATTATCCAGAGACCGGTCTGCCGGCGAATTTCATCAGCAAATTGCTGGCTGTCCTTCCCGGCAAGGGCGAACCGGTGATCACCCGTGAGGAGGTCCTTGCGCTCGCGGACGGTTCGGTTGCCGAAATTCAGCGCAAGGCCCCGGCATTACCAAAGACGGGCGTTCCGGTCGTGGGCGAGGTCGCTGCCGGATTGTGGATGGAAGCGGCGCTTTTTGAAACTGAAAACGCAGAAGAATCAACGATTTCTTATGATATACGCTTCCCCCCGCACGCCCAGTACATTGTGCGCGTCCGTGGTGAATCGCTCAACAGGATTGCAGCCAACGGCGATCTGCTTTTGTGCGTTGACTATCTCGCCGCCGGCATAGAACTGAAAGAAAATGATCTGGTTCTGGTCGAGCGCTCGCGCGACAACGGCATGACCATTGAGCGCACGGCCAAGCGTCTGGTCAAGCTGAATGGCGAGTCCGAACTGATGCCGGAATCGGACGATCCGAGGTTCCAGGACACGATCCTTTACCGGGAAGGTGATTTCGACCATACGGAGGTCACCATCAAGGCCAGGATTGTTATGGTGTTCAAGCCGCTTTAGGATCGAAATCTTTGAAGGAGGGATTGGCCTCGGCAGATCTTGTCGCCGCCAGCATCGACGCCGCTTCGATGCTTTTTGCGTACAAAATTACTCACTGAGCTTGAAATGTACGCAACATGCGTATAATGTTTCCTTCAGCTGAAGGAGGCATTTATGAAGGTTGATCTCGATACGTCGTTCTTTTCGGTCGTTTGCGAACTTGGAAATGCTCTCTACACACCGGAAATCGACCTCACCGACATGAGGGTCGGCCAGCTAATTGAAGACATCCGGACAGGACAGTACGAGAATGTCAGGGCAGTGCTGGAGTGCAACCCGGCAGAAGGTTGGTGCAACGACATCACGGAAGATGTGCTGACGGCGGCCTTTCCCGAAACCTCAGACGGCGAGAGCCACATCAAGGACGAAGACTGGTCGGACTACAGGCGCGATCGCATCGATGCTTGGCGCGCTGGGGTTGTCTCCCGCGCTGCGGCCTGATCCAGGCCCCAACATCTTGGCTCGCCACTCGTTTGGCCAAACAGGGTCCTTGAATGCATTTCTACGGTTACCCTTTTCGGCAATACCCTTTGAACACACACACCAATTACGTTTACACTTGGCATTGAACGCGCAGGAGTTTCGAAAGCCCAGATAGAATTGCTGAGTGGGCGATGGAAAAGAAACAAAGTAGCACCGCCAGGAAAATAGAAGGCAGAACCTTTTGGGACTGGCTTGTAGAACCGCTTGTGCGCGCTGCCGTTGCCGGTGTTTTGGCGGTCGTTTTCTTTGCCGTGGCCTATTACGGCTTTTCCGTATCCAAACCGTCAGGCAGCCCGTTTTGGGATACGTCCACCTCCGTGTTGCCGCCGGTCTTTACCAGAGATCATGAACCAGCCTATGCAGGCCACGAATACAGGCCTGTCGGACCGCGCGACCAGTTCTTTTTCAAGGAGCGGCTTTCGAAATGGTCCTCGGTCGATCAGCCCGTAAAAGGACTTTTGCGCGCTCCCGGAAATTCTCCCTGGCGGATAGACCGCAGCGCGGAAGACAGACCGGATGCAATCGTCACCCGTCTCTTTCTCAGCAACGACCGTACCCAACTGGGCGCGATCAGCGTGGACGGTGAAGTCCACTTTTACCAGAACGAATCCTGGCAGCTGCAGGAAACCCGTGTGCGTGGAGGCGCCGAAAGTCTCAGGTCTTCTGCACAGATTGCCGGAGATCTGCTCGGGGCAAGCTACGCAGTCTTTTCGCCGGATGGCTCGAGGATCGTCACAACGTCATCGGACGGCACGAACAGGATCTGGGATTCGGTAACCGGCGAGGAACTCGCCATCTTGTCCCAGGACACTGGAACAACCGCACCTCCCTACTATTCGGAAGACGGATTGCTTTTGCTCGGCACGTCGGAGAACGGAACGGTTCTCCTCTGGGATGGGGTCACCGGTCAGCTGGTCAAGGAAATACAAAACGACCAGGGTCGCATGCTCGATGCACGCTTTGTCCCGAACTCTTCCATGCTCGCGATCGCATTTGATAATGCGACGATCCAGTTCATTGATCGCGAAACCGAGCAGTTGAACACCGTTTTCAAGGGCGACTACGGCAATGTTCTCGGCCTTGAATTTTCAAACGACGGCAGCAGGCTGTTATCGCTCACCGAATTCGGCATCGCGCAAGTGTGGGACGTGGCTGCCGAAAGCTGGTTGCTGGTTGCTGAGGAACCGAAACAGCCCATCCGGCTTGCAGCGCTGTCAGGTGACGGAAGCACGCTGATTACGGTGACGGAAGCTGGTACCGTAAGCAGCTGGAATGTCGACACAGGAGACCAACAGTCGCCCACGATCGGCAACAGGGACATCCGGCAAATTCTTTTCGCTCCGGACGGAGAGCGTTTCCTGACCTTGTCCGCCAATGGAAGCTTGCTGTTGCACCGCCTTGGCGCATCCGAGATTGAACCCCGCGGCCTTTCGTCAGACGCCCGGATAATTGCCGCAGCGTTTTCCCCCGATGCATCCCAGGTTGCTGCGCTTCATCAGTCTGGCCTCATTGAAATTCGTGACACGAACACCTGGGAACAGCTCACCTCCAATCCGGACGACGCCCAGTCTCCGACCGCTCAACAGACGCAGGAGCTGTTCGAAGCCTGGGGGGTTGGCCCCGTTGTCAGTGACAGTGGACTGATAAAGGGCCGTCTGTCTTTTTCCGGAGACGGCAGCCGGCTCATGGCGGTGCCAAGTGTCGGCTTCACCAACATTTATGAAATCCAGTATGCCAACGATCAGTCCGTCCGCCCCACGGCCCTCGATGCAAGGAGCCGCTTGATCTTCGGTGAGGAGCGGATTCAATGGTTCGAGGGAACGACGCGGAAAAACGTTCGCGCGTCGTTTCTCCATCCTATCCACGCGGTCGCTGAAGTCGGCCGGAATGGAGACCGCGTCGCGGTGGGTGGCGCTGGGGCAATTTACGTCGGCATTCCTGTCAACGCTGAGTATGCACCCGATCTTCCGGATGCGGGTGAACTGGGCGGATTTGACTGGTACGTGGCCGTCGCCCCGTCCACGGCAGACAATGCACCATCCCTGCTCGCGGTTGATTTCGACGGTGACACGGGTGTCGCCGTTGGCGAGGCCGGAACCGTCATGGTCTCACATGACAGCGGCACGACCTGGACTGCTGCTGCGATTGAAAACACGCACGCGCCCCGCCTGACGGATGTCCGCGTCGATCGTGGCAAGAACTACGCGGTTGCCGTCGGACGCCCGGCATTCGAAGGGGCGCCTTCACACGCACTCCTCTACAAGACCAAATCGCTTCCCCAGCGGGGCGAAAACGGAATTGGCGACTGGTCGCATATCCAGTGGGAAGCAGGCGCTCCGGTCTTCTCCTATGTCGCAATCGTTCTTGGTCTCTGCGCGTTGCTCGCCGCGATCTACTTCCTGCGCCTGTGGTGGCTGATCAAGAACAGCGACGAGCGTCCCGTTGCCGCCGGAAAATCGGATCGCGAAATCGGCTGGGATGATGAAGACGCGCTGGGACTGAAACAACTGGCGACGCAAGTATCGCTGTTCTTGCGCAATGCGCAGACCGAACCGCCTCTTGTCATGGGCGTCGCCGGCGGCTGGGGCTCGGGAAAGAGTTCCCTCATGAACCTGCTTTGCCAGGACCTGAAACGGCGCGGCACCTCAGCGGTCTGGTTTAATGCCTGGCATCACCAGAACGAAGACCATCTGCTTGCCGCCCTGTTCGAGGCGGTGCGCTCGCGCGCAATTCCAAGCATCTGGACCTGGCGCGGCCTCTTGTTCCGCGCAAGGCTCGTTGCACCGCGTCTTTGGGCCCAGCTCAAATCCCTGTTTCCGATCATCCTGTTGATCATGTTGGCCGTGGTTCTTGCCGCTCTCGCCATCACCGATCCGCAGATTGCCTGGCTGCATGAGCAATATGAAGCCTTCCTCAAGACGATATCGGAGGAAGAAGGGGTTTCGCTGACAGGGATAGCGGTCAAGGCAATTCCGGCGATCGGTCTGTTCTTGTGGCTACGCTCGCTTTGGATCGCGCTTCCGGCAAAACCCGTCAAACTCTTGCGGGACTTTGCGTCTTTCACAAGGCTGACCGATTTTCAGGACAAGCTGAGCTTCCGCTACAATTTCGGGAAAGCGTTCGGCGAGGTGTGCACCGCATTGCGCATGCCGGGTGTGCCCGGACTGGTCATCTTCATTGACGACCTGGACCGCTGCCAGGCGAAATCGGTTCTGTCGATCTTTGAAGCCGTCAATTATTTTGTCTCGGTCGGCGACTGTATCGTCGTCATGGGCTTCGACCGCGCCCAGGTCGAACATTCCATCGGTGAGGAACTGAAGGACATCGCCGACGGTATTCCGGACCGGGAGATCCCGTTCAATTTCGGCAAGTCCGAAACAGACAAGCGCCGCGCCTATGCCCGGCACTATATGGAAAAACTCATCAATCTTGAAATTGCGATCCCGCCCATGACACCGGAAGCTGCGGCAGCTCTGGCGGAATCGCGCAAGGAGCAAAGAAGCGAACCGTTGGACGAGGACAAGAAGTGGCTGAATGTCCTGAAGCCTCGGGTCACCTTTGCGCTGCAAAACCTCTCCCGGCTCGCCCAGATTGTCGTGCTGGCAGCCCTCGGCTGGGCCTTCTGGCTGTATGGCGGCTCTCTCTATGACAAAGTGACAAGCCTGACACCCACGCTCACAGCTCAGGATACGCCTGCTGTTTCCGGCGGTGCCGGCGGAACATCAAGTGGAACGGGAACCGCAACCGCACCTCAAAATCAAGGACCGGATGCAGCGCCCCTGACGCCAGTGCCGGTCCCGGCAAATGACGGTGTCGGCTCTGAAAACCCGGTTCTCGACGACCCGGAGCCTGCACCGACACCCATCGATCCCATGTGGAACTATCAGGAACTCTGGATTCTCGTCCCGTTCGTCCTCGGTCTGGCTCTTTTCGCTCTGTGGATCTATCTGCGCCGCGCCTATGAAATCTCCAAAAACGTTGAATACGACCCGAACACATTCGTCGACGCCCTGAAAGACGCGAACCAGGTTATTGAAGGCATCAACGGCACACCGCGCGCCGTCAAACGGTTCATGAACCGGATGCGTTTCGCCTCAGCGCGCATGCGCCAGATCAACTACAGGGTCGATTTCCTGGACCTGATCGCGCAACGCCTCGGATTGGTGTCCTACCAGTTTGAAGCCGGCGCAGAGAGCGCGCCCAAGATGAATGACAAAAAAGTCGTTGCGCTCGGTTCGGCCGAGGCCTTTCTGCAAGGCCTGCCAGAGCCTGACGATGCGGGTGGCGGCTTGGGACCCCTCGTTGATGCGCATTTGAAGAAAATGGACGCCGGCGAGGAGATCGCCAAGGTCGCAAACCGGGTAAAGAACCTGATCGGCGAAGCGAACGTCAACAAGGACGATTTGCGAAATTACGCCGAAACGCTTCATTCCTCGGCCTTGCTTGACCAAAGCGACCAAAGCGTCGCAACCGGCGAAAACGCTCAAAAGAGCGGCGCAGCCACCTTGCCGAACCAGGCTGCCGAATAGTGTGATTAAACCAGCTTCAACACCGTCTGCCGCGCTTCCAGCAGCTGCACGGCAAGGTCGTCTTTCAGTCGCTCGAACCGGTGCGTCGGTACCGGGACGGAAATGGCATAGATCAGTCCGACAGGGTCCTGGAAGGAAAAGCCGGCAGCCGAGATCCCGTCCGTATGTTCGTTGAGATCCCAGGCGACACCGGTTGACCGGATATCCTCGATCTCTTTCAAAAACTCCGACAGCGGCCGGTGCCCCTCCCCGTTTGCCTTGAGTTCGCGCCCGGCAATCGCAACAACCCGGTCGTCTTCCATGAGCGAAAG
>JGI12316J14372_10001554_pt1 | contig 28709 bp, 31 predicted proteins | sample MarCyaLeptolynsp_FD_14372 | JGI IMG/M metagenome (IMG submission 14372)
GCCGCGGACAAGATGAGCGATCAGGAGCGCAAGCAAGATCGTGGCGCGTTCTTTAAGTCCGTGCACTCGACGCTCAATCACATTCTCTTCGCCGATCGCGTGTGGATGCGCCGCTTCACAGACCGGAGCTATGACGTCAAAGGCATGGGCGTCGACCTCTTCGAAGAATACGCGGAGCTGCGCGCGGCACATATGAGCATGTGCGCAGACATTGAGACCTTCACGGGTCAGCTCACCGACGACTGGCTCGGCGAAGACATGAACTGGACCCGAAGCACCGACGGTGTTTCAAGGGTCCGCCCGCGATGGCTGCTTGTGATGCACATGTTCAATCACCAGACCCATCACCGCGGTCAGCTGTCGACCCTTTTCACGCAATCCGGCATCGATATCGGGATCACCGATCTGCCCTATATGCCGGACCTTGTCGACGACTTCGGTGGCTGATCGCGCTAGGGTCCGTACCCTAGAGTTCAGGCCGTCTAAACGGCTACATTCCGGCCGACGCCTTGGGATTGCGAATATGCTTTCAGGGCATCAGGACGATCCGTTTGAAGCAGGCGGGCGCCATGCCGCATCAGAAGGCCCCAGCCTTGACCGGGATCACTGAGCGACGGCGTGTCAGTCACGACGGCCGAGGGCACATCGTCAAGCGTATTCAGAAAAATGTCAGTTCCGGCCGGGATTGCCGCCTGCGCGAAGAGTTCGAATGTCTCGAAGCTGTCGCACAGGATTTCGACCAGAGGTGTCGGCCGCGCCTGAAGGAAGCCGAGATAGGCTCCGAGTGTTTCATTCTCGATCTGGAAGATCGGCTTGACCAGCAGTCCGCTGCGTTGCTCAAGCCTATCAAGAAACTCAAGGTCTTGGGTGGTTTCGACCACCGCTTTCAGATTGACGTGGTGCCGGCTTGGATGGCTGCGGACAAAGTCGCAAACCGCTTCCAGATCCCTTGCATGCTTCACGTCTATGTCGACATAGATGCGATCCGAGCTCACGTTGAGCAAATCGCCCAGAAGAGCCGGCTTGCACGAAGTGAAAGCAGCGTCTTTACCACCTGCGCCATCCTTCAGATAAAGGCTGGTAATCTCCTCGGCCCTTGTCTGCGCGATGGTGTCGGGCTGGCCGGTCATGCGTTCGATCGTATCGTCGTGGATACAGACAAGCGCGCCGTCCACCGTTGCCTGTACATCAATTTCGACAAACTCGTAGCGGTTCCGGATCGCCAGCTCGACGGAGCTGATCGAGTTTTCGGGTGCACCGTGCCAGGCGCCTCGATGCGCGACGACGGCAAGCGACCAGGACCTGTCCGCCAGAAAGTCCTTAAGCGGCGGCCGGGTTCCGGGATTTGGTGGTAAGGTCATCTTTGTCTTTTGTCCGAGTTTTCAACAATAGGTGCTTACCCTGGAAGGCGGCTTCGCGATCTTTCGCAAAGCCGCCCCATTTCCGGATGCCCGTCAGCGTTCCAGGATCACATTTTCAATGAAGCTTTCCTCGACGGCCTTGCGGAACGGCTGCGCCGCCCAGGCCTGTCGATTTGCACGCTGGTCGTTCGGCACGAGTGCATTGCTGTCGTCCGCTTCAGCGTGCATCGGCGCAGTGCCGAAGTCACGGTTGAACATGGTCTGGGTGTCGGCGGAAGTCAGCCAGTTCACGAAGACAGCCGCTGCTGCCGGATGCGGTGCATTCTTCGGAATGGCAACACCGTTACCGCCGCCGTTCATGCCCATTTCGGGAATGTAAAACTTGATCTCGGAGCGCACTTCACCACGTTTCTGCAAACCGGCGAGGTGATCTTCCCAGGCCGGAACCATCCAGAGTTCGCCGTCACTGACACGGACGATACTGTCGGCGTTTGATGCGGTGATGACGTAGTTCTCGGCGTTTTCCTTGAAGAAATCGTACCCTTCGGCAACCTTGGCAAGCTTTTCGTCCGTTACTTCACCATCCGAGAAATCGACACCTGTCAGATTGCGCAGGGTGTTCTGATAAAAGGACGGACCAGAGCCGCCTTTTTCGTAATTGAAACCAAATTTTTCGGGATTTGTACTCCAAAAGGCTGCGAACTCATCTGGGTTTTGCGGCAGGTTGTCTTCGGAAACTTTGGCCGGGTCGTAGGCGATGCCGGTCTGGTTGCCCCAGTAGGCAAGAACGAAACCGCTGCCATCAATGCCGACCAGTTCGGACACGCGGCCTCCGTCTTCCGGCAACATCTCCAGCGGACTGAAAGTGGCTGCAAGATCGACGGTTTCAAAGTCATTGTAGCCCCAGGCGAACACGTCGATATCGCCGGTGTCACGATTGCGTTCGGCCATCAGCTTTTCGGCGTTGCCGGCCGCAGTTCCTTCCGGGATGGTGACCTTGATGCCGTACTCGTCTTCAAAGGATTTGACGGCGCGGCGCAGATCGTCCTGCAGATACCAGACATACCAGGTGAGTTCGCCCTCGGCCTTGGCCTGGGTGACGATGTCGTCCCAGCTCATGTTGTCGAGGTCGGATGCGGCGGCGGCGCTGATACCGAACGCCATGGCTGTGGTGGAAAGGATGAGGGTCTTCAACATGTCGGTTGGTCTCCTTTTGGTCGGGATATTCACGTCAGCCCTTGCCTGAGCTCAGTGCGGGATTGGCGGATCTCAAAAGCCGCTCCAGGATGAGCATCAAGACGACGTTGGGGACGACGAGAATGAGGGACAACACCGCCGCGTTCGGCCGGACGTAGTCCTGTCCGAGCGTTCCGTAAAGCAGTGTCGGAATGGTGGTGAAGTCGGGCGAGCCGACGATGAAGGCGATCGCGAATTCCTCGATCGACTGAATGAAAACGATCAGGAGCGAGGCAAAAATGCCCGGCTTGAGCGCGGGCAGGTAAGCCACTTTCCAACGTGCCCAAGCGCTCGCGCCAAGATCCCTGGCTGCGTCGATATGATCGCTGCGCACCTGCTCGAAACTTACCGTCATGATGCGGATCGCATAGGGCATGAAAACGATTGCGTGTGCGAACAGGATTGCCCCGAAACGCCAGGTGTGAAGCCCGAGCTGATAAAGCATCGAGGTAAAGAAGATCGAGGTTACGAAGGGCGGTACAATCAATGGCAAGAGGGCAAGGATCTTGCAGACTTCGCGCCCGGGAAACCGGATCCGGCCCAACGCAAAGGCCGTCGGCATTGCCAGGAGAAGCGCCGCGATGGCCGCCGATGGGGCCAGCAGGTAGGAATTGACCAGCGCGGTTTGCAGGGAGGAATTCTCCCACATGTCCTGCCACCGATAGAAGGACATGACCGGCGGCACCAGCTTGTCGGCCGTCCAGGGCTCGGCCGGATCGACCAGCGACCACAGAACCGCCATCGTGAAGGGAACGATCAGCCAGATCGCCGTCAGGCTCAGAAGCAGAATGAGCAGGACCTGATTGAGGCGCTGCGCCGTCATGCGAGCCTCCCGCGCATGGCGAACCGGGTAACGGCTGCCAGCAGGCCGGAGCCGACAATCGCAATGACCATCAGGCTGACACCAACGACGGCTGCATCGTTCCAGCGCCCTCCGTCCTTGAAGAACACCATCAACTGGGAGAGCGACTGGCGGTTGGTGGGACCAGCGATGACCTGGAAACTGAAATCGGCAAGCGCACCGATGAAGATGATGATCAGAGCCGCTTGCATGGCCGACACGGTCAGTGGCGCTATCACCTTGCGGAAACGGTCGAAGCTGCCGGCGCCCAGATCGCGCGCGGCGTTGAGGACATCGTCGGATATGCTTTGGACAGCTCCTGTCAGGAGGAGCAGCGCAAAGGGCATATTCTTCCAGGTTTGCAGGATCAGTACGCCGATTGCGTTGCGGTCGTTCTGCAGCCGCCTCGGTTCGTCCCAGAGGCCGATGCCTTGCATGAGCTGGTTGAGAATGCCGTGATAGGAGATGACATTGATGAACAGGAAGGCGGCAACGAGCCCGTGTACCAGGAGCGGTGCTTTCAGCATTGCACCGATGGACAGCGATCCGGGGAAAGGTTTGCGCAGCCAGATCGCGAGCGGATAGGCGAAGGCCACCGACAGGAAGGCGCTGATCACGCCAATGTAAATCGAGTACATCACCGCGCGGCTGAACACCTTGCGGTCCAGCATCTTGTCCCAGAACTCAAGGGAAAAGCTGCTGTTTCCGGCGAGATTGTACAGGCCGAAGGACTGGGCGACGGCGATATAGACGGCCACGCCGATGAAGGCGATGATCAGGCCGAGACCGGGGGCCAGCAACGCAAGTACCAAAAGCGCCTTCTTCAGGCTCATGCCACGGCCTCCAGCAGCACGATCTGGTCGGGGCGCAACGAAAAGGTGATGGTATCGCCCTCCCGGATTGCGGGCTCATTGGTCTGGACGCGGTAGTCGGCGCCGTCGGCTTCCAGATGGAGGTCGGTAAAGTGTCCCTGAAAAGCGCGGTGTGTAACCCGGGCGCTCAAGCGGTTTTCGCCACCCGCGCCAAGGTCCGCGTGTTCCGGGCGCCAGCAGATCTTGACCCTTTGGCCCTTGGGTGGTGTGGCGGAGTTTGCCTTGAGGGGGCCAAGAGGCGTTGCAAGATCGATGTCACCGTTACCGTTCGTCGCGGTGACGTCGGCCTCCAGAACATTGGCACTGCCAATGAAGTCGGCGACGAAGCTGGTCTTCGGTGTGCTGTAGAGCTTTTCCGGCGTATCGGATTGTTCGATCCTGCCGCCGTTCATCACGAAGACCCGGTCGGACATCGCAAGCGCTTCTGCCTGATCGTGAGTGACGTAAATGGCCGTCAGGCCGAAGTCGCGTTGGATGCGGCGGATCTCTATGCGGACCTGATCGCGCAGCTTGGCGTCGAGATTGGAGAGCGGTTCATCGAACAGGATCACGTTCGGACGCATGACCAGAGCGCGGCCAAGGGCGACACGCTGTTGCTGGCCGCCGGAGAGCTGGTTCGGCAATTTGGAAAGGTGCAGGGACAGATCCAGATTGTCGATCACGGCCGCTAGACGCTCGGTGCGGTCCGCCTGCGCAACGCGTTTCTGACGCAGACCGAACTCAAGATTTTCCATTACCGTCAGGTGTGGAAAGAGCGCATAAGACTGAAAGCACAAAGCCGTGTCGCGCTTTTCCGGAGGCGTCCGGGTGACGTCTTTACCTGCTAGGTGAATTGTCCCGCTCGTCGGCGTCAGGAACCCGGAAATCATTTTCAAAAGCGTTGTCTTGCCGCATCCGGACGGTCCCAGGAGCGTTACGAACTCGCCAGCTGCAACTTCAAAGCTCACATCGCGCACAGCAACGAATTCCTCGAACACCATCTGCAAGCCGCGCGCGCTGATCCCCTCCATGACCCGTTCCCCCACTCTATTTGTTAACCGCCGAACAAATTATCACTCGTTATGAGTATAAATCTTTTTACCCAAAAAGTGTAATAAATTTATGACGGGGATTGGCGGCACCTGACCGGCTCGTTAGGATGGACGCAAAATTGGATCAGAAATTTTGGGTTCGATCTGTGACAGCTTCCTTCCAGACGCGACAAGCCTCTGAAAACAAAAAACTTTTCCCGATAGCGCCAAGCAGTTCCGCAATTCTCGAAGCTGTCAGAGACAAGGAACTGGTGGCGCGCGCCGACCTGCCGCCGATTACCGGCCTGTCGCAACAGACAGTTCACCGCCTGACCGAAGATCTGCTTGAGAGAGGCTTTCTGCAGCGGCGGGAGCCGGTCATTCACGGGCGTGGCAAACCCAGTCCGAGATTGGCCGTTAACCCCGCCGGTGCCTACGGTTTCGGAGTGTCGGTGGATACCAACTCCGTGGAAGCCGTTTGGGTCGATCTGGTTGGCCAGATTCTTTCAAAGACCCGGATCGACGTGTCGCCGAACGACCCGGCAACCGTAATCGAAGCAGCCTTCGAGACGTCAATGGCTGAACGGGAGGTGCTCGGGATCGATCCGGCACGCGTGGCCGGATGTGGCGTGTCGATGCAAGGTTTCCGGGTGACAAAGGCCAACCGGTTCACAACGCCAGGCTTGCTTGAGAACTGGACGGGAAATGATATCGAGGAGGATTTCTCCAAGGTCTTTGGCTGTCCCGCCTATGCTGAAAACAATGGGACACTGGGGGCGATCGCAGAGCTCTGGAGCGGCGTCGGGAAGTCCTATCCGACCTTTGCCTACCTGTCTTTCAACTACGGATTTGGCGGCGGCGTCGTCCTGAACGGACAGCCTTTTTACGGGTTCAACCGCAATTCGGCCGAGCTCTCCTCGTTTTATCTGGATGACGAAAAAGCAGACCGGCCCGCGTTGCAGTTCTTGCTCAAGGTGCTGCGCAGGGAAGGCATCGACGTCCCAACCATGGATGTCTTGAAAGCAACTTTCGACCCGAACTGGCCGGGTGTCGCGGGATGGGTCGACCGCGTAGCGCCTGCGCTCAACAGCATGGTCCGTGCGATCAGGGCCATCCTTGATCCGGCGGCGATTGTCTATGGCGGTGAAGCACCGCCAGCTCTCACGCAGCTGCTGATCGAGGCCACCGAGCCGCGCATCCCGGACCGGCTCGGACGAGCAATCCCGGGTCCTGTTCTTGTACAAACGCAAATTCCCGCAGAACCAAGCGCCGTCGGCGCCGGTATCCAGGCGATCCGCCGGCAGGTTTTGAACCAGATTTAGCTCACACGATGAAGAGAAGAGCGCTGCCCGCGATCACGAGGGCGGCTCCGGCCCAGGCTCCGAGTGCCGGAAATTCCTTCGTGCGCCACCACATCATCGGCAGCATGACGGTAGGCGTTGTTGCGGAAAGCGTTGCAACGATGCCGACCTCGCCGCCTGAAAGGGCATAGAGGATCAGTGTCATGCCGATGCCCATGCCGAGCAGTCCGGACACTGCGATAATGCCGACAACGGGAAGCGTGAAGCGGCCGGCAGGCTTGACCCAACTGAACGGCAATCGCATCAGCAAAACGAGACCGATGGCGGCGACGCCGACGCGGATGCTTGACGCTGCAACCGGATCGGCTCCGGTTTCCATCACGGGGCGTGCGATCAGGGAGCCGATCGATTGCGACAGGGCCGCTGCGAGCCCGAGAAGAATACCGACCCAGAGCGGGCCCTTGATACTTTCCCACTTGTGAAGCTGCGACTTGCGTTTGCCGAAGCGGATCGCAAGAAGGACCCCGAGAAAGATCAGCGCAATCCCGGTCACTTGCATGCCGGTCAGGGTCTCGTCCAGGATCATCCAGCCCAGGATTGCCGACATCGGTGCGTTCAAGGAGAACAGCATTGCGGTGCGTCGCGGGCCCATCCGGTTCAGCGTCAGGAACAGCGCCGTATCGCCCATGAAGATGCCGATGAATCCGGATAGGACCAGCGGCAGGATCTGGTCATTGCCGATCGTATTCCAACCGCCTGCAATCATCACCCAGGCGCACAGCATCAACGTGACAAGCACCATGCGCGTGCAGTTGAAGGCGATTGCGCCCAAATGCTGGGCCGGAGCTGCAGACAGGAGACCGGTCAGTGCCCAGAGCGTTGCGGCCCCAAGCGCGGCGGCTTCATAGAGATACATCGCTTAGGTCCGGTCGAGGTCTCCACCAAGTTCCGGCGGCGTGCCAGTCCAGGCGGCTTCGAAAAAGGCGTGTTCCAGAAAGCTCATTTGGCGGAAGAGGCGGACAAGTGTCTCCTGTTCGTTGACACCAAGATCCGGTCCGATGTGGTCAATCTCGCTCCTGATCCAGTTCACGAACGTTTCGAAGCCCGGAACCGCGTGCAGGTCAATCCATTCTGCGAGATAGAATGCCTGAGGCCGCGATTTTCCAGCCTCTCGTTGGCCCCAGGTAAGGTAGCACCACTCGGCGCAGAGCAGGCAGGTGAGTCCCTCCGCATACGTTCCTTTGCCGGACGACGTCAGGAGAAGGTCGGAAAATGCCCGCGTGACCGGGCCTTGGGCTGCCTTTTCGTAGGTTTCGCGGGGGACGTCGAGTGCATCGAACGAGCGCAGGAAATAGTCGTTTTCTTCTGAAGTCAGCAGCGCAAGAAACGACGAAAGCCGCGATTTGGAGCGCATGCTGGGCGCTTTGGCGACGAGAAAACCGAGGGTCGACGCCAGATCGGTAATGAATGTGTAGTCCTCGATCAGATAGCGGACGTATGCCTCGTCGGGCATCGAGCCGTCACCGATGGCGTGCGTGAAGGCATGGTTGGTAGCGTTCGTCCAATAGGGCTCCGCGCGGGACGCGAGCCAATCGGTGAACCGGGCGCCGGGAACCGAAGCCTGGTAGTCCTGAAAGGATCCTTGGAACGCAGTGTGCATTTGAAAGCGCCTTCTCGTGCAGCTGGCCTTAACTTCGTGATCCGTGAAGGAAAGATCAGGCAATCAAACGTGCGTTTGCAAAACGCCCTCATGGGGAGGAGGATCGTAGGCGGGCTTCGAACCGCGGGCTGCAGGCACTGTGTCCGCAGCCCACCTTTCGAGGCTTTGCTTCGCTCCGCATCTCAAGATGAGGTTGGGAGATTTGGTCGGCACTGGGCTGGAAAACGGGCGCCGGGCGGCGCCCGCCAAGAGACTTCAGGCGGCTGCCTTTTTCGGAGAAATCAGGCCGCGGTTGATCAGAACTTCCGCGATCTGGACCGTGTTGAGCGCAGCGCCCTTGCGCAGGTTGTCGGAGACGACCCACAGGTTCAGGCCGTTTTCGACAGTTGCATCCTCGCGAATGCGCGAGATGTAGGTCGCGTCTTCGCCGGCCGCTTCATAAGGCGTCATGTAGCCGCCGTCTTCGTGCTTGTCGATCACGAGGCAACCGGGAGCTTCGCGCAGGATGTTGCGTGCTTCCTCGGCACTGATCTCGTTTTCAAACTCAAGGTTGACGCTTTCCGAGTGACCGATGAACACCGGAACCCGGACGGCGGTGCAGGTCACCTTGATGCTCGGGTCGAGCATCTTTTTGGTCTCTGCAAGCACCTTCCATTCTTCCTTGGTGTAACCGTCTTCCATGAAGACGTCGCAATGCGGAATGACGTTGAAGGCGATGCGCTTCGGATACTTGTTCGGTTCGATCGGATCGTTCACAAAAACAGCGCGGGTCTGGTTGAACAGCTCTTCCATCGCGTCCTTGCCGGTACCGGAAACGGCCTGGTAGGTCGAAACGACGACGCGCTTGATCTTGGCATGATCGTGCAGCGGCTTCAGTGCGACGACCAATTGTGCCGTGGAGCAGTTCGGATTCGCGATGATGTTCTTTTTGGTAAAGCCGGCGACGGCGTCAGCGTTCACTTCCGGAACGATCAACGGCACGTCTGCGTCGTAGCGCCAGGCGGACGAGTTGTCGATGACAACGCAGCCCTTGGCGGCAATTCTCGGGGCCCATTCCTTCGATACCGTTCCGCCCGCGGACATCAGGCAGATATCCGTGTCGGAGAAATCGTAATTCTCCAGCGCCTGTACTTTCAGCGTCTTGTCGCCGAACGAAACATCCGTACCCTGGGAGCGGCGGGAAGCGAGGGCGACGACTTCGTCAGCCGGAAAGCCCCGTTCGGCGAGAATGTCCAGCAACTCGCGGCCGACATTGCCGGTAGCGCCTGCTATTGCGATCTTGAAACCCATTTTCGACTAGTCCTTGTCCGTCTCCCCGCTGCACCGGCTGCCCCGAAAAACAGGCTTGCCGGCTCCCGGCGCCTCCCATCCCCGGGGAGGCGGGATGAGCGGCACCGTCAAGCGGTGGTCTTGGTTGTCTTGGTTGTGCGTTTGAGAGCGGTCACGGCAGCCGAACGGGTCTCGCCGCGCAGGAACGTCGCGCTGGCAAGGGCCGCGGAAATTGTTTCCAGAATGTCGGCTCTCAGCCGGCTCATCGGGTGCTCGCAATCGTCAAAACTTGAGACGGCGGTGTTTTTGCCCGGAATCTTTAGTAAGTCAACAAGGAATACCGCCAAATCCGGCGATTGCTTCTCACTTTGTTGCGCAATGGTGACGCGCTGGCCCGTTCCGGATCAGGAATTGAACAGCCGCCCGGGTCCTTTGCCCCTTGTTTCAAGGCCGGCGAGGGTCATCATGTGCCAGGCAAGGGCCAGGTTGGAACTGATAACCGGTTTTCCGAGCAACTGCTCGCATGCCTCGATCACCGGGAATGTGCGCAAATTGGTACAGGAGGCAAACACGGCCTGCACGTCCGGATCGTTGCCAACCTGATGCACGGCATTTTGAACCGATTGAGGCGTTATGCGTGCAACGACCGCTTCTTCCGACTGATCGTACGATCCAACGGTGACCGGGTCCAGTCCTTCGGTGCGCAGCAGTTCGCACACGGCTTCCGAGACATCCGCGACATAGGGTGAAACAACACCGACCTTCTCCACCCCCAGATGGTTCAGTGCGGCAACGACCGCAACGGCCGGGTTGGTAACGCGGGCGTCCGGATGCGCCTGGCGGATTGCCCTTTCGACCGCTGCGGAGCCAATAATCGTCGATGCAGACGTGCAGGCATAACCGATCACGTCGAGCGCCCGGTGCCCGGGAAGCAGTGCCGCTGCCCCAGTCAGCTTGCTTTTCATGCGCATCAGCGTTTCTTCGGTGACTTCCGGATCGCTTTCAATGCGTGCGTGATACATCGCGACGCCTTCAATGTTGAAAATCGGGCGGAACTCTTTTTCTATCGTTTCGTCCGCCTGAAGCACGATCAGTCCGAGAGCGGCCGTTTCTCCAAGCCCGTTGTCGCAATCGAAGTCCAGTCTCAAAGTTCAGGTCCTTTGCGGGTTCAATAGAGCTTGTTTGGCCGGTGTCCGGCGTTTCTACCGGACCCTTTTCGGAGCATTCATATGCGAATGATTTCGCTGGGTCCCGTCGCGACGTCGCAGTGCAGATCAACAGGTCGGACAGGCGAACGCAAGGCCCGGATCGGCATTGCCCGACGCTAAACCCCGTTGGGTGCGACATGCGAGGGAAATTCTCTTGCATCTCTCTTTTATATCAATATATCATGAATTATGGATATGAATGATGCCTTGAACGCTTTCAGTGCGCTCAGCCAGAAGACGCGGCTCGATGTTTTCCGGCTCCTGATCAATGTGGGGCCAGAAGGCATGAGTGCCGGTGATATCGCGGAGGTCCTTGATGTTCGTCAGAACACCATGTCGGCCAATCTGTCGGTGTTGCTGCAGGCTGGCCTCGTACGAAACGAGCGTGAGGGGCGTTCCATCCGCTATTTCGCGGACCTCGATGGGACGCGGGAATTGCTGACTTTTCTCATGGCCGATTGCTGCGGCGGCCATCCGGAGCTTTGTGCGCAGGCAATAGAAGCGATTGCGTGCCGGAAATAGCAGACAGCACGAGGAGCAAGTTATGTCCGACGGTGTTTTTAATGTTCTTTTTCTTTGCACCGGCAATTCGGCCCGTTCCATCATGGCCGAGGCCATTTTGAACCGGGAGGGGCAGGGCCGCTTCAAAGCCTATTCAGCGGGCTCCAACCCGGCCGGTGCGGTTCGGCCGGAAGTCATCGCATTGCTTAAGAAACTGAATTTCAAGGCTGAAGACTTCCGCTCCAAGGATTGGGCCGAATTTGCCGAACCCGGCGCCCCGAAGATGGATTTTGTTTTTACGGTCTGCGACAACGCGGCCAAGGAAACCTGCCCGGTCTGGCCGGGACAGCCGATGTCCGCCCATTGGGGCGTGCCTGATCCGGTCGCAGCCGAAGGCAACGAAACCGAGCACAATCTGGCGTTCACCGACACTTTTCGGATGCTCAACAACCGGATTTCGATCTTCGTCAACCTGCCGATGTCGTCTCTCGACAGACTGTCGCTGCAGGAAAAACTCGACGAGATCGGCAAGGCGTCAGACTGAGAGGCTGCTCAGGCGGGAGCCTGGGCTTCCGGTTGCGGGCGGAGCGTAAGCAACGCCAGAACGAAGGCAATGAGCGCACAGGCCGCAACCGCGCCGACCAGAGGCAGCGCAGTCCGGTCGAAGAACGGGCTGAAGATCAGAATCATGAGCCCGCCCGCGACCATCTGGAAGGTTCCTCCAAGGGAAGAGGCCATTCCCGCATGCTCGCCGTGTTCCTCCAGGGCCATGACCATGGTCGGTGCAATCACCAGCCCGAGGCAGCTGTTGCCCAGGAAGAACAACGCCATCAGGACGGGAAGATCATCGAACCCGAGCCAGACAAGACCAAAGAGCGTCGACGTTGAAGCCGCAAAACCGCAAACGGCCCAGAAGGCAACGCGGCCCATACCGAATCTCTGGCCGAGATTGGCGGCAAACTGCGACGCGGTAAAAAAGCCGATGGCGTTGAAGGCGAAAACCAGGCTGAAGCCTGTCGGTGTCAACGCATACTGGGTCATGTAGACCAAGGGTGCGGAGGCGATAAAGACAAAGAAACTCGCCAATCCAAATCCGCCAATCATGGTCAGGCCCAGGAACCTGAAATCCTTCATAAGGTAGATCGTGCTGCGGAAGAGAGCCGTCGCATTGATTGGAACGCGCTTGGCGGCCGGCAGTGTTTCCGGCAACCGGAGGGCCGTGAAGATCATTGCAAACAACGCGATCAGTCCGAGCGCGGCGAAGATCATGCGCCAGCTGCCGAACGCTATGATGAAACTGCCGGTCAATGGCGCGAGCAACGGCGATATGCTGATCACGAGCATGACCAGAGCCATGAGCCTCGTTGCTTCCGTGCCCGTGTGAAGATCGCGGACGACGGCGCGCACGATGACCATCGGCGCGGCGGCACCGAGCGCCTGCACGAAACGGCCCAACGTCATCATCGAGATGTCCGTTGCCATCGCGCAAATTGCCGAGCCGGCGATAAACACGACAAGGCCCAGGAAAATGGGCGGTCTTCTGCCTAGCCAGTCGGCAATTGGGCCGTAAAACAACTGTGCGAGCCCGAACGCGATAAAATAGACCGTGAAGGTCATATGCGCACCGGCATCGTCGGTGTTGAGATCCTTCACGATCTGCGGCGTCGCCGGGAGATAAAGATCAATCGCAAAAGGGCCAACGGCGGCCAGCAGCCCCAACACCAGGGCGGCGCGGACGAATCCGATCTGCATGAGAATATCCGAGGTAAAGGAATGCGCTGTGTGCGCGAAACGTTTGCGGGTTGCAACGTGGGAGAATTGCCGTGACTTGTCCAGCGTTTTTTGCTGCACCCTGCCTTGCCCGGGACGCATAATTTATGCGCGGGGTTGTCATGCAACCTTCATGTAACTGTCACCGTTCTTGTAAGGAGGGCCACTAGCTTGCGCGCACCTCAACCCAAAAAGACGTGGGAGCTAGTGCAATGTCAGACCTTCGCAGACGTTTTCTGAAAAACGTCAGCCTTGCCGTCCTGGTCGGCCTCGGCACCGTATCAGCGGCACAGGCGGACTATTTCGAACGCATCAACACCTATCCGGTCTACAAGACCCTGCCCGAAGGTGCGGACAAGGCGACCGAAACGGTTGCTGAAATCATCTATGCCTCGAAGGATGGCCGAACACTGGCATTCACCGACAGCCCGGGCGATTCGATTGTTTTCGTCAACGCGGCGAACCCGCTCAACATCCAGCCGATGGCGCGGGTTGATCTTGGCGGCGAGCCGACATCCGTAGCTGTCGGCGAAAAGGCGGCCTATGCCGGCGTCAACACCAGCGAAGACTACATCAACGCGTCCGGCCACTTGGCCGTGATCGCGCTTGAGAACATGGGCATCACCGCGACATGCGATGCCAAGGGCCAGCCGGACAGCGTTGCCATTTCACCGGATGGCAAGTTCATCGCCATTGCAATCGAAAACGAGCGTGACGAAGACCTGAACGACGGCGTCATCCCGCAGATGCCTGCCGGCCATCTTGCGATCTTCGATCTTGACGAAAATGGCGCACCCACCAATTGCGACGCGGTGCGCATCGTTGACCTGACCGGTCTTGCCGAAGTCGCTCCGACTGACCCGGAGCCGGAGTTCGTCTCCATCAATGCCGACAATCAGGCTGTCGTTACGTTGCAGGAAAACAATCACATCGCGGTTGTCGATCTTGCATCCGGTGAAGTGACCGCGAACTTCTCCGCCGGTGCGGCTTCTGCTGAAAACATTCCGGTTTCCAAGGCACGCATGAGCGATGCGTCGGGCAGCACCGAAAACGTTGCGCGTGAGCCGGACGCGGTTGCCTGGATCGACGCCGAGCGCTTCGTCACTGCCAACGAAGGCGACTACGAGGGCGGGTCGCGCGGGTTCACGATCTGGAACACGAGCGGCGAAGTCCTGTTTGACAGTGGTAACCAGATGGAACATCTCGGCATGTCCCACGGTCACTATCCGGCAAAGCGCGCTGCGAAGAAGGGCACCGAGCCGGAAGGTGTCGCGGTCGGCACATTTGGTGGCGACACGCTGATCTTCGTCAATTCCGAGCGCGGCAACTTCGTCGCGGTCTACAAGGACACCGGTGGTGTGCCGGAGTTCGTCCAGTTCCTGCCGACCCATGTCGGTCCGGAGGGCCTCCTGGCAATTCCGAGCCGCGATCTCTTCGTCGTTGCAAACGAAGTTGACAGTGCCGAAGACAATGTCCGCTCGCACGTTTCGCTCTACAAGTTCGGCGCCGAGGCACCGGCCTATCCGTCCGTTGTCTCCGACACGGATCCGGAAAAGGGCGCTCCGATCGGCTGGGGTGCCATCTCCGCACTGGCGGCAGATCCGTCGGATGCCAACAAGCTCTATGCGGTCAGCGACAGCTTCTATGACGATGCCCGGATCTACACGATGGACATCTCAACGAAGCCGGTAAAAATCACGTCCTACGTGAAAGTCACCGGTTTTGACCAGGAGCGGCTCGACCTTGAGGGCATAGCTGTTGCCAAGGACGGCGGTTTCTGGCTGGCCTCTGAAGGCCACCCCAAGAACGAGCGTGAGCACCTGCTCCTGAAAGTCGGCACCGATGGAGCCATCCAGGAACAGATCACGTTGCCGAAGAGCCTGAAGGACCAGGCGAAACGCTTCTCGTTCGAAGGCGTTACCGAGTTCGAAATGAACGGGCAGTCCCTGGTGGCCGTTGCCGTTCAGCGCGAGTGGAACGATGACCCGAAGGGTCACACCAAGATCGCCATCTACAACCCGGCTGAGAAGACCTGGGGCTTTGTCCACTACCCGCTTGATGCTCCGAAGAGTGCCGCGGGCGGTTGGGTCGGCCTTTCCGAAATCGTCTCCCTGGGCGACGGCGACTTCGCCGTTTTGGAACGCGATAACAAGGGCGGCGAGGATGCTGCAATCAAGCAGATCACCGTGGTTTCCCTGAAGGATGTGGTTCCCGCTGCTCACGGTGAAACCCTGCCGGTGTTGAAGAAACGCTACGCGATGGACATCCTGCCTGCGATGGCGCAGGGCAAAGGCTGGATCCTGGACAAACCGGAGGGCCTGACCATCACGGCCGATGGCAAGCTGATCCTGGTCACCGACAATGACGGTGTCGATGATGCTCCGGGCGAGACTCAGCTCATCAACCTCGGGCCGGCATCGCGCCTGAACTAAGCCTCGCCAGGTCAAAGGACGCAAAAGGAAAACCCGGCAGCCTCGCGCTGCCGGGTTTTTCGTCTGTGCCGGACAACGAGGCGATTTTCAAATCCCGTCAATCGTGTCACAACTTGGCTCCTGACCCTGGAGAAGACCCATGCCGGAACCCGCTATAGCACCTGATGAATTCCGCAGCCACGACGCCCTGATGGAGCAGCTGCCACATATTCTTTCAGGTCCGAAGGACAACGGCACATTGGAAATGATTGTCATGCGTCCGGACCACGGAATGCGCGTGGTGCCCGACAGTATCGATGTAAATGCCGACCACGGCTTGCCGGGCGATCATTGGAAGCACGGCACGGGCTACGCGCTTGACGACGGCACCGGAGACCCCGATGCACAGATCTGCATCATGATGGCAAAGTGTATTGAAGCCATTGCCGGTGACAAGTCGAACTGGGCGCCTGCCGGAGACAATCTCTTTATCGACATGGACCTCACCCCGGCCAACATGCCGCCAGGGACACCCTTCAAGATCGGCAGTGCGGAATTCGTCGTGACCAAGTTGCCTCACAACGGATGCCAATCGTTCATTGATCGGTACGGTCGCGATGCCTGTGTCTTCGTGAATCTGGGCGAGGGCAAAGTGCATCGGTTGCGCGGGATTTACGCCCGGGTTATCCGCGACGGCACGATCTCCGTCGGCGACACGGTTACGAAACTGGGGTGACTGCGCCTCTCGATCGCATGGACGCACAATCGGAAAGTCACTTCTGCCGGTTCTAATTTCTGACGAAGTGCAGAAACGCCTGAACCTTCGCAGTGCGATGCAGATCGACGTGGGTCACGATCCAGATATTCGCTGTCCATTTGTCGTCCGGTGGAAGGATTTCAACCAGATCCGGATGACCCTCTGCTTCATGTTCAGCCAGGAACCCAAGGCCCATTCCGGCGCGCACAGCCTCAAACTTGACCTCAAGATTTGTGGTTTCGAGCGAGAGGGCGGTTTGTGGCACATTTGCCCGCATCCATTCAGAGTACGGGTGGGCTGTGGGCCGGCTGACAATTCCAACAAACAGGTGCTGATCGAAACGTTTTTCTCGCGGGTGTCCGTGGCGCCGGACGTAGTCCTGACTGCAATAGAGCCCGAAGCGGATTTGGCGAAACGGGAGAACGACATAGTCAGGCTCTTCCGGCTTCGGTCCGGCGCGGAATGCCACCTGGGCTTCGCCGTATTCCAGCTTTGCGAGCCGGGACTCGACGACGAACTCTATCTGTATGGCCGGATGGGCGTCGTGAAACGCGCGTAGCGCCGGAACAACCATGGGGGCCAGGCCACCGAGCGCCGAGATCGTCAGTTCGCCGGACAACTGACCCTTGCGGTTCTTCGTTCGCCCTTCAAGATCCGCAAACATCTCGTCGGCCCTGTTTGCAACATCCAACATGTCACGGCCGGCATCGGTCAACGTGTAGCCGCGGGCGTGACGCTGAAACAGCGCTGTGCCGAGCGCTTTTTCAAGCGTTTCTATGGTTGACCGTTGCACGATGGACGCCGAGCTTGGCGGCAGCAGCGCTGACCGTCCCGTGTCTGGCAACGAGCAAAGCGGTTCGCAGTTCCATCCAGTTATTCATGCAACACAGTCTCTGATGTTCTATTTCTGCGCATATGATGCGCAAAATACGATATTGCGCGCGACTGTGCAGCATCTCATTTTCAACCAACAGGACAAGACGTTGCCTGCCGTGGGTGACATGCTGGATCACGGAGAGCATGAATGAAGTTGCTTGCATTTGCGGCCACGAACAGCCGGCAATCGATCAATCGCCGACTTGTCGAGCTCGCGGCCCGGAGTTTCAAGACAAATGTACAAAATGACGTTCAGATCGAGTTTCTCGACCTGAACGACTTTGAGATGCCGATCTATTCGATTGACCGCGAGAAGGAAAACGGAGTGCCGTCACAGGCACATACGTTTTTTTCAAGGATTGGCGCGGCGGACGCCTTGCTCATCTCCTTTGCCGAACACAACGGCTTTGTGACGGCGGCTTGGAAGAACCTGTTCGACTGGATGAGCCGCATCGACATGAAGCTCTGGCAGGGCAAGCCGATGGTCATTCTGGCTGCAACACCTGGGCCCCGTGCAGGTGCCGGGGTCTTGCAAAGCCAAACCATGCTTGCTCCCCATTTTGGCGGAGAAATCCGGGGATCCGTCGGGATAGGCCGCTGGGCGGACGCCTACGACCTGGAGCGTGGCGAGCTTACCCGTGCCGACGACCGGCTGGCGCTGTCGGCAGCGCTTTCAGAGCTGGTTTCAACCGATGAAAAAGCAGGTGCATTCTCATGAAAGCGAACCAAAAGATTGCTTTGAAAGCAGCCGCGATCCTGTGGGTNATATGGGGTGCGGTCCATGTGCTCGCGGCATTTCTGATTGTTCCTGTCGATCCCCAAACNGCCATNGGCAACATTGCAGACGCGGTCGACAAGACAACGTTGGTCGGCGACTATCCTGANCCGCTCTCCGGAATCCTGTCGCAGCACGGGTGGAACCTTGGCTGGTTCGGAGTGACCACCATGATCGGTGCCGTTTTTATCTGGCGCGAAAACATGACGGCCATCTGGGTNACGGCGCTTGTTGGCGGCATGGCGGATATCGGCTANTTCGTCTTCATCGATCTGCCCGGATACGCAAATTTTGTTCCCGGCACCCTCATGACAATTGTTTCGGGTTCGGCAATCCTGCTGAGCGGCTGGGTTTGGATTGCAAACCGGCGCCTGCCCGCGCCTGAGGCTGCATCCTAGAGCCTGAGGCGACGGGCGAGCATTCAATTTGCAGAGGCAGATCACGACGTGACAGAGCGGATGCGGCTCCGCCAATGCCAAAGGGCAGCGGCGATATGCAGCCCGAGGAGGCCGAGCAGCAGACTTGTCGCCAGATGGTGCATATTTCGTGGTGGAAGGGTCTCAAAGACCGCAAGGCCAGAAAACGTCCCTGCTGCGATTTCAGGAAAGGAGCCGGACAGCGCGATCATGCCGGCACCGCTGGCGAGAAGGGCCAGCGGGACCAATCGCAACGCTGCATGAACTGCGCTGCTGGCCAAGGCCTGAACTCTCGAAGAAACCGGATAGATCCGCGCCGGCGCACCTCTCGCGACCCAGTTCAGGACGCGGATAAGAGAGAACAGACCCGCGACGGCTCCAAAGGCGATGTGCGCTTGCAGGAGCGTCAGGGAAAACGCGTCCGAGCGCGTCATGGCAAATCCGGATACGAGGGCGGCAAACACTGCGCCCGCGATAATCCAATGCGCGATCCGGCTGAAATCGAGAGATCCAGACATCAGTCAGTCTCCCCGTCAGACCGTACGACCTGGTAAAGCGCCGCGTGAAAGACGGTGCCTCTCATGTCGGCGGCAAGACCGCTTTCGCGCATCTTCTTGATGGCCGCTTGATAGGCTTCCGGACTTTCCCATTTGGCGACATTCACCAGTTGAAATTTTGTACCCGGATCAAGGGCCTGATGGAGGCTTGTGGTGATATAGCCNGGCTGCTGCTGGAGAAAGTCCCTNGCCTTTTCCCAAAACGCGATGGTGACNTCGACACGGTCTGCCGGGATTTCAAATGCGTTGATCAGCGTGACCGGGTCGTTGGATTTCAAGTCTTTGGCCATTGCGGNTGCTCCNATTAGNGCGCTGACAAAGGTCAGAGCCGTGAGGTTGAAAAATCTGCGGTTGATAAGGTTTCGCATGCTGTGNCTCCATTTATATAGCAAGCTATGTTTAATTATATAGTGTGCTATCTATCGTATATGCAAGGCATGACCTTCAAAAAAGATTCTTCTGCCGGATATCTCGCCAATCACATGGCACGGCTTTTCGCCGCGGGGCTTCACCGCCGTATCAGGCCGCTTGGTCTCTCACCCGGCGTGTTTCCGGCGCTGATCGCGCTTTGGGCAAAGGAAGGCCAGACCCAAAAGGACTTGGTCAAACTGCTGGATATCGAACAGGCGACCCTTGCCAATACCCTGGCGCGCATGGAACGCGATGGGCTGATCGTCCGCCGGGCGAGCGAAGAAGATGGCCGTGTCCACGAAATCTTCCTGACCGATCGGGCGCGGGCACTGGAGGGCGCTGCGGTCGGCGAAGCCATGGCACAGAACGCTGAGGCGTTAGCCGGGTTTTCAAAAGATGAAACAGAGCAATTTCTGGATTTCATGCGCCGGGCGATCAGCGCCATGCAGGAAGCGGAAAAGCGCGCATGACCTTGTCCGCCAACGGAACCTTGGTCGAGACGTCGTCAGAGTGAAGACGAATTGCCTGACTGGATATCCGCGAGCCTGACTGCGGGACCCGACTTTGCCTGTGGTGTCGTTGCCATGACGCCAAAATTGAACCACTTCGCCAGTTTCCGCGTCACATGAGGCTGGCCATCCACCAGGAGGCGGCCATTCTCAATTGCGTTTGAGAGCGTGATGTCGCCGCGATAAATGTGAATGAAATCCCGTAATGTCGCGGACAGAAACATGTCGGTTTCACCGCCGGGATCGGAAACGCAAACGTCCAGCGTGCCATCTTTGCAGACGAACCAGTAAAGCCGCTTGTTCGCCGGTTGATCACAAACGTCGACACGAACGACATGGCGTTCCCGTCCAAGCGCCAGCGGATCAATAGAATATTCGAGGCCCCAGACGAAGAGCCCGAGATCGAGTTCGCCTTCTTCAAGGTCGCGCCGGCTCCATCTCTGGCCCCAGACCGCCAGGGCGCCTACGAGCGGCAGGAATTCCTCACCGGCTTCCGTCAGATGATAGGTCCAGCTTTTGCCACTGTCGCTGCGCTTGCGTTGCAACAGCCCCTCGGCTTCCAGTTGGCGCAGACGCCGTGTCAGCAATGTCGGTGACATGTGCGGTACGCCGCGGTGAATGTCATTGAACCGGAAGGCGCCGGCGCCAACGTTCCGGATGACGAGCGCCGTCCAGCGTTCGCAGAAGATTTCCGCTGCCTTGGCGATCGGACAGAATTGGCCATAGCCCTTCATGTAACCCTCCTGCAATTTCCGTAAAGATACCTGCAGATACCTGTCACAGAATACTACAGTTCGTGGAGTATTTTCGTTCACTCTAAAAGTGCAGACTGCTGAAACACATTTCATGCCGGAGGATGAGATGACCGCCGAAACCGAAGTCAACCCCGCTGCCGCGATGTGGGGATCTACCGGGGCCGCCTATGATGGCATCTCGTTTGGATTGTCAGACGCTATTTCCCATACCGTTCAATTGCTATGGCCGCGTTCCGGCGAACAGATCCTCGACATCGGTACGGGAACCGGTTGGGCGGCCCGTCTTGCCGCTCGGCGCGGGGCGCACGTGACGGGGATTGATATTGCACCCGGTATGCTTGACGCGGCCGCTCAACTTGCTGCCGGCACCGAGCCGATGCCGGAGTTCTTGCGTGCACCGGCGGAGTCGCTTCCTTTCGAAGATGACCGTTTCAACGGCGTCATGTCCACCTACGGCGTGATCTTTACACCCGAGCCCGCGGCTGCAATTGACGAAATGGCACGGGTCGTCAAACCGGGTGGGCGGATAGCCCTTGCGACCTGGTTGGATGCGCCGGAAGGCTATATCGCCGAGTTCTTCGGGCTGATCGGGCGCTGGTCCGACGCACCGCCACCTTCGCCTTCGCCTTTCGACTGGGGCCGCCCGGACTGGATCGAAAGTGCCTTTGACGGGCGATTTGATGTTGCGTGCCGAGAACAGGAAACGCTGCTCTACGCACCGGATGTGGAAACGGTCTGGACGGAATATCTTGAAGGCTTCGGGCCGGTCGCTGCGACGCACGCCGCACTGCCTGAGGAGAACCGCTCAGAATTCCGGGACGCGTTTCTCGCCTTCCATCGGCCATACGAAACACACCTGGGTGTCGTTATTCCAAGACGAGCCCTTCTGGTGCGCGGAATAGCGAAATCATGAGGCGAGTTCGCTCTGCGAAATGAATTCGCTGCAGGCGTCGGTCAGTTCTTTGAAACGGGAGCGTTCCCGCACATAAAGATAGACCTCACGCTTTTCGGGCAGGTCGGATATTGGGCGGAAAGCTGTGGTCTCGGACGTGAACCGGACGACAGTCTCGGGCAGCACCGTGACCCATTTGCCGGTCCTTACCATCGTTATCAGCGAGTGGGTGTTGTGGATGGTCACGTCTGCGGTCTCGAGCTTCTGCAAGAATCTCGGGCTTTGGATCAGCGCACAAAGGGCATTTCGGACAAACGGTGCCGCCATCACTTCTGCGATTGTCGGTGCATCGGATTGCGTCATGAGTGGATGGCCGGAGGCGCTGACAAGGCCAAACCGGTCCTCGAACAAAGAAGAAGCTCGAACACCGTTCAGCGGATGGTAGCCGGATGCGATCCCAATGTCGGCTTTGCCCTGAACAAGAGCGTCGAGCACCTGCTGCGTATCTGTGTCCCGCAATTCAACCTTCAGACCCGGAAAGTTTCGCGTCATGAACTCGAGAATCGAAGGAAACAAAAGGGCTGCAACTGAAGGAACGGATACAATCCGGATCAACCCCTGAACCGCATCGGCCGCCGCTTCTATGCTCTGAACGGTCTGATCGAACTGACGCAACTGCCTAAGGGACAATTCAAAGACCTGTTCGCCAAGGGGTGACAGGCGGCTTTTGCGTTCGCCTTCGAACAGTTTTTTGCCGAGATGGTCTTCGAGCAGCTTCAGCGTCATCGACACGGCGGACTGAGTCCGGCCAAGCCGTTCAGCGGCCTCTGCCAGATTCCCTGTTTGTGCCACCGTACAAAAACAGCGCAGCATTTCGATCTTCATGCTCATACTTCAAAATTTCTGAAATTGACTCAATTTATTTGAGTTTGACTGATGTTTGATTTGATGTCCAACCTGTTCGAATTCCAACGACGTAACCTGGACATCAACGTGACGAAACTGAACCTGATTGCCGGCGAGTGGACGGCGGGTGAGAGCGAGATTGAAAATCGGAATCCCTCGGATCTGAGTGATCTGATCGGTATGTTCGCGCAAGCCGGTCCGGGGCAGCTTGACGCGACGCTTGATCGTGCTCGTCTTGCGCAAGTGGAATGGGCAGCGTACGGGCTGGAGCGCAAACAGGCAGTTCTCATGAATATCGGCAATGAGCTGATGGCACGCGCCGAAGAACTCGGCACGTTGCTCTCTCGCGAAGAAGGCAAGCCCTTCGCGGAGGGAAAGGGAGAAGTCTACCGCGCCGGGCAATTCTTTACCTACTATGCTGCAGAATGCCTGCGCCAGATCGGCGAAAATGCCGACAGCGTACGCGATGGCATCGAGGTTGATGTGCGCCGCGAACCAGTTGGTGTTGTTGCGGTCATCTCGCCTTGGAATTTCCCCACGGCGACGGCGTCATGGAAGATCGCGCCCGCGCTTTGTTATGGGAATGCGGTTGTCTGGAAACCTGCCAACCTGACTCCAGCTTCCGCGGTTGCGCTGGCGGAGATCATCGAAAAGCAGGACATTCCAAAAGGATTGTTCAGTCTGGTCATGGGGTCCGGGCGGTCCGTTGGTCAACAGCTTGTCGAGAGCCCGAAGGTTGATGCGATCACTTTCACCGGTTCCGTTCAGGTGGGCAAAGGGATTGCAACCGCGGCAATCCGGAACCTGACCAAGGTTCAAATGGAAATGGGATCAAAGAACGCGTTGGCAGTGATGGACGATGCTGATCTGGACCTTGCCGTGAGCCTCGCTCTTGGAGGCGCCTTTGGCGGCACCGGTCAGAAATGCACGGCGTCCTCTCGCCTTGTTGTGCATCAAGCCGTTCATGATGCTTTCGTTGAGAAACTGGTGGCAGGCGCAGAGGCGATGATCGTTGGTAACGCACTCGAAAGAGGTACCCAGATGGGGCCCGTAGTCAGCGGGCAGCAGCTTGAGGAAAACCTGGCCTACGTGAAGCTGGGAATATCCGAAGGCGCCGAGTTGGCTTGCGGTGGCACACGGTTGGATATGCCGCTTGACGGTTTCTACATGTCGCCAGGCGTCTTCGTGAACACGACCAACGAAATGCGTATCAACCGGGAGGAAATGTTCGCTCCGCTGACCAGCGTCATAAAGGTCGACAGCTATGAAGCCGCGCTTGAGACCGTCAACGACACAAATTTCGGTCTGACATCGGGGATCGTAACCCGTAGCCTGGCTCGAGCGAACCATTTCCGCCGCAATGCCCGCACCGGAGTTGTCACCGTGAACCTGCCAACAGCCGGCACCGACTATCACGTTCCGTTCGGTGGCCGCGGCGACAGTTCTTATGGCCCGCGCGAACAGGGCAAGGCAGCTGCCGAATTCTACACCACGGTGAAAACGGCATACATCAGCGCAGGGAGCCCACACTGATGCGCATCGACGGGCTGCAGTATGCCAACTGGTCGGAGAAGATCTTCCGCCAACTGCGCGAAGGCGGCGTCGATGCGGTTCACGTTACCATTGCCTATCACGAGAACTTTCGTGAAACCGTTCTGAACTTCGAGAAATGGAACCGCTGGTTCGAGCAATATCCGGACCTGATCATGAAGGGCGAATGGGCGTCCGATATTGATGAAGCTCGCAGAACGCAGCGAACGGCGATTTTCTTCGGATTTCAGAACCCTTCACCCATTGAAGACGATATCGGACTGGTCGAGATCGTGCACACGCTGGGTGCGCGCTTCATGCAGCTGACCTACAACAACCAGTCCTTGCTGGCGACCGGCTGTTATGAAAGCGAAGACACAGGCATCACCCGCATGGGACGCCAGGTGATCCGGGAGATGAATCGTGTCGGTCTCGTCGTTGACATGAGCCATTCGGCGGACCGGTCGACGATCGAAGCGGCGGAAATTTCCGAGCGGCCAATCGTCATTTCCCATGCCAATCCGCATGAATGGGCGCCTGCTCTTCGCAACAAGCGAGACGACGTGATCCGGGCCGTCACCTCAAATGGTGGCATGCTCGGTTTTTCGCTCTACCCGCATCACCTGAAAGGCAAGTCAGACTGCACACTGCAAAGCTTTTGCGAAATGGTGGCTCGAGCCGCCGAAATCCATGGTGTCGATCACCTCGGTCTTGGAACTGATCTTTGTCAGGAGCAGCCAGACAGCGTCGTGGAATGGATGCGGACCGGCCGCTGGACCAAGGAAATCGACTATGGCGAAGGGTCCGCCAGCGCGCCCGGCTTTCCGAAGATGCCGGTATGGTTCAACGACAATCGCGACTTCGGAAATATTGAAAACGGCCTGCGCGCGGTGGGCATGAATGCTGACGAGGTCGCCGGGATCATGGGTGCCAACTGGTACCGGTTCTTTTCCGAGAACTTCGGTCGGAGGCAATCGTGAGCAGACCCGACGCCCACATTGCCCGGCGAAGTCCCGACAAGGTTATGCGGCTCAGTCGGCTCGGATCCCTGCATCAGTGCCGGTTGAGTTTCATGCGCATCCTCACGCGTCGGATGGCGAGTGAGGGTTGGCAGTTCACACGCCCTGTTTTCGACATTGACGGCAACGGTGTTGGACAGGCGGTCTATACCGCAAAAGGGCCGGAACGGGCTTATTCGCTGGTAGCTTTCGCTCATGATCTGCCCGACGAAAAGCGCTCGGATCGCGTCATTGCGGATGCTTGGGATGCCACGTTTGCCTTGTTCGACGGTGTCCCGTCCGACGAAGACATAAAACGACTATCTCTGAACGTGCCGTTGCAAGAGGCGGGACGTGTCAGTGAACGAGAGTTGTCCTTGTCGAGAGCGAACCGCTCCGTTCGGCTTTGGACCACTGTCGTGGACAGCCTGGCGGCCGGCCGCCAACCGGACCTGAAACACATACGCGATGTCGGCTACCTGATGCGTACGACCGCCGTATACGGTTCGGGAAAGTTTGGCGCTGCGGATCGTGAGCTCATCGCCGGGCGAGACGAAATGCACGTGCCGTTCCAGGCGGAAATGCTGTCCGTTTACCTGACCCGGACGTTTGTTCGCGATCTTGTGCAGCACATGGCAAACGCCAAGGGGGGCGCAAACTCCGTTTCACTCGATCCGGGGATCGCGCGCCAGCTCGGGATCGGGAATTCCACCGGGCTGGGAATGGCGCCGTTCATCATCAATCACCCGATTTTGTTCAACAACTGGATCATGGCGCGCGAAGAGGCGATTGCCCGGGTACGCAGGGTAAGGACCGCGTCTGCCGATGAGATAGACACATTTCTGCGCGTGCTGAATCAAAGTGTCGTCTCCGTGGATCTCTGGCGCTCTGAGCATCCGGTCCAGATCGCAAAACTCGCACAGCTGACATTGGATCTGCAGCTGCTGAACAAGCACCTCTCGCATCAAGGTCTTGAGAAAGACTATCCATGGAACAGGCTCGTGGAGTGGTCAGCTGCGGAGCTCAGCGATGAGGGACAGGAACTTGTAGCGTCCCTGATCCTCGAGCCATACGGGGATCTCGTGGACGGGGTTGCGCACTGCATGGCAGACAGCAATCACGACGCCTTTCGAATTGACGGTTCTATGCCCGTTGCCGAAGCGCTTTCTCTGCTACGGGAAGGGTTTGCCTGGGCTTTTGAGCTTGATTGGAGCGACAAGGCCAACTGTGCCCGGGCCTGGTATGTTTCGGAAGAAAAACTTGAACCCCGCCTCGGTGAACGGTTCGAGGAGCCAATCTCAGACTACGAGCAACCGCTGGCACCTGCGCGTGATGCCGTCGCGGCGTTCCTGGATCTTGAGAGCTGGGAGCCATCCGACCCCATTGCCCTTTTCCTGCTGAGCCATCCTGAACATCGCCACACCCTCCGCCGGGCACAAATGTGCCGCTCGGCACCCTACGCAGAAATCCGCGACAATACGATCAGCGATGCCGTGATGCCGATTGATATGCTACGGGCGAAACTCTCGTTCTTCGGCGCGACACATTTCGATCCGCGTTCGGATCGCTGGGTGAGGATTTGCATGTATGCGGGCGCGCCCTATCCAGAGGAATTGTCCCCTCACAACGCAGATTATTGGGTCTATCCGGAGGCAGCCGGATGACCTTTTCCCTGAATGAAATCGAAGCCACGGCAAAGCGTGCCGCACGCGGCGCAGGCTATTCATGGGGGGTGGCAGAAGAGGCCGCAAAGGGAACCCGCTGGCTTTGTGTAAATGGTTTCGATGGCCCGGCAACTCTTGTCCGACTCCTGGATTTGCAATTGGCGCTGTCAGCGGATCATACGCCGAATATCAACGAAAGCGCCTGGAGCGGCGATGGCGTTTTGTGTCCGCTGGTCACTGGAGCGTACCTGTCCGACTGCGCCGGTCAGTTGGCCAAAGCGCCCATCAAAATCCAAAGTATCTCTGTCCCGTTGCTGCTCCTCCCCTATGCAGGGATGGTCGCGAGGGCTCTAAATTCCTGTGTGCGCATCAGCATGGATGATCTCGAGGCTGTCACCGACGGGAAAGAGCTCTGCGCGCCCGGCGCCGTTCCGCTCCAAGCCGACGACGTAACCATTCGGCTCGGGGGCGTTCTTGCCATGCCCCGATCACAACATGCCAGGGCAACTCCGGACAAGGCTGCCTGGTCCAAACTCAATGACTACGCACACCGAACTTATGCGCCTGCGACAGATCAGTCGCGGCTTTTAGGTGCAGGAGCAGGGCTTTCCGACAATGATTGAAGGGGCTTTTCTATGACCGAAACCCGGACGCTTTCGCTCGCGGAAATCGAGAACCTTTCTTTTCGTGCGCTGGTGGCTGCCGGCACGTCTGAAGTCAGTGCGCGCGCCCTTGCGCTTGCCACGGCAGCAACGGAAGCAGATGGCGTTGCGAGCCATGGGCTTGCGTACATTCCGATTTACTGTGAACACGTGCGCTGCGGAAAGGTGGATGGTCAGGCAAAGCCGGTTTTGACGCGTCCAAAGCCGGGGGTGATAACAGTTGACGCGGCAACCGGCTTTGCGCACGCAGCCATTGATCTTGGCTTTGAAGCGCTGGTTCCCGCAGTCCGCGAACAAGGTGTCGCCGTCCTGGCAATTCGGAACAGCTACAATTGTGGCGTGCTCGGATATCACACTTACCGATTGGCTCAGGAAGGGCTGGTTGGCTTGGGTTTCACGAATGCGCCAGCCTCCATTGCCCCTTCCGGCGGAGCGAAACCGGTCGTTGGAACCAATCCCTTTTCCCTTGCAGTTCCAAGTGCCGATGGTCAGCCCGCGCTCCTGATCGACCAGAGCGCAAGCACGATCGCCAAAAGCGAGGTGATGAAGCACGCGCGTGAGGGCAAGGCTATTCCAGTTGGCTGGGCACTGGATAGTGAAGGCAATCCGACGACAGACCCGAATGTCGGCCTGAAAGGTTCAATGGCGCCATCAGGTGGATACAAGGGCGTGGGCATTGCTCTGCTGACGGAAATCATGGCAGCAGCGCTTACAGGTGCAACGCTCGGCATCAATGCGTCCCCTTTTTCGGGCACCGCAGGCGGCCCGCCCAGAACCGGGCAGTTCTTTATAGCGATCGATCCGGCGGCAACAGCCGGCAGCAATTTCGCATCGACGGTCGCAGATCTCGTGGAAGCGATCCGTTTTCAGGACGGAGCACATCTGCCAGGCGATGGCCGGAGATCCAAACGTTTGTCGGCCCGGGCAGATGGCGTTGCCGTAAACGCGACAACGCTCTCGAAAATCGAAGCCATATTGCCAGACGCCGAGCGGTGACATTTCCGGGAAGCCGCTGACGGAAGAGATCCGGACAATCAAGGCACGTGTGAACAGGGAGGAAACACATGTCAATCAAGCAACCCTTTACCGATCTGCAGATCAAGAAGTCCGCAGGAGGGTTTTACGAAGGCCACAGCGTCGAAATTGCGATCTTGAGCAAGGCGATCATGGTGGCACTTGTCATTTGGGCCCTGGTCTGGCCAGCAAACGCCAATGGCGTGCTGGGCAGTCTGAATTGGCAGCTGCTGGAAGATTTCAACGGTTTCTACATTGTCATCGTTGGTTTGTTTTCGTTCTTCCTGCTGGTGATTGCCCTTTTGCCTCAAACGGGTAGCCGGATCATGGGCTCACCCGGAGAAGCTCCGGAGTTTTCGACCTTTTCCTGGTTCTCCATGATGTTCGGCGCCGGCCTTGGTGTCGGTCTGATGGTTTTTGCAACGGCAGAGCCGCTGGGCCTTTGGGGGTCAAATCCCGTCGTTTTGGCCGGGGCCGCCGTCGCAAATTCTGAAAACGCCATTCAGTCGGGCTACCGTTACACGTTTCTGCATTACGGCTTTCATGC
>JGI12316J14372_10001562_pt1 | contig 28583 bp, 22 predicted proteins | sample MarCyaLeptolynsp_FD_14372 | JGI IMG/M metagenome (IMG submission 14372)
AGCTTCGAGGTTGTTGCTCATTCGACCGACGCCGACAAGAGTGTCCTTCTGCTGAAGCAGGCACAGGGCGATCCGTCTGTGGATGTCACGGTTGCCGAGGTTACGCTGAATACACTGACCGGGGAATACAGCTATGAGCAGGTCGCCAACCTGCTGCACGCTGACGGTGGCAACGAAAACGATGCCACCTTCAACCTTGGTTTCCTCGTCACTGATGGTGATGGCGACAGCGTTGGAGACTTCATCCCGCTAATCATCGACGACGACAGTCCGACGATCCGTCCGTTTGACGTCAATCCTGATCGCACGATTATTGCAGAAGGTACTGTTGAGAACGGTACGAGCAATGACGACGGCAGAGAGTTTAACCGGGTCAAGACGATTGACTTCTCTGTCGGTGCAGACGGAGCTGCGGAAGGTGGAGCTGTTGCATGGGATGCAGCGGCAAGCGGTCCGACTGATGGCAGCGCGGTTGGGTTCAGTTTTGATACCAATTCTGATGGCACTCTGCTTGTCTATCAGCAGCAGGGCACAGAGACTGTGCTTGTCGCGGAAGTCACAATGGACAGTAACACTGGCCGTTATGAAGTGACTGAAAAGGCGAACGTGCTGCATACGGGAACCAATGGGAACAGCGCGAGCTTGACGCTGAAGTTCACGGTGACCGATGGCGATGGCGACACGGCTGTCGGAGAGCGTTTGCTGGTGCTGCGTGACGATACACCTTCAGCGGATGACGACAGTGCAACGACCGATGAAGACACAGCGGTTGTCATCAGTGTTTTGGCAAATGATGATGCCGGTGCGGATGGTATCGACTGGACCGACCCTGCCAATGTCCGCATCGTGACGGGCCCGGCGAATGGGTTGATCAGCTACAACAACGATGGCACGTTCACTTACACACCATCGGCCGACTACAACGGGTCCGATAGCTTCACCTATGCGGTGAAGGACGGAGATGGCGACGAAACGAGCGCAACTGTTTCGGTGACTGTCGATCCGGTGAATGATGCGCCCGAAATCACGTCTGACGGTGGTGGTGATACCGCTACGGTCAACGTGGACGAAAACACTACTGATGTGACGACAGTGACATCATCGGACGTGGATGGCGGCACACCCGTCTATTCGATCCTTGCTACTGCTGACACCGACCACGCGCTGTTCGACATTGACAGCTCGACTGGGAAACTGACCTTCAAATCAGCGCCCGACTACGAAAATCCGACGGATGTCGGCGGGACAAACGGCGACAACGCCTATGTTGTAGATGTTCAAGTGTCCGACGGGAATGGCGGAACAGATGTTCAGCAATTGACGGTGAATGTTCAAGATGTGGATGAAGCGAGCTACGTGGACTTCTCGGGAACCAGCATCAGATACCAATGGAACTACGACACTGACTTTGAACCCGTACAGACTAGTGCGGTTGGTGCTGGTGTCGAATTCGACACATCTGAAACCTGGGTACCGACAAGATCAGGTTGGAACGTAGACATCAACGGATCTGTCATCACGATTGATTACACTGCCTCGGCCAGCCCTTGGGAGCGTTTTTCTTGGATATCAGATGCGTTTAATGGCTTCAGATTGACTGACTATCTTGGCCAGCACCAGAGTTATGAAGGAATAGAATTCGTAAGCAGTAATTTGGCTGGCATAGAAGCGAACAGAATCACTGTTACGCAAGACGTGATTAGCGTGGATTGGCGTGGTTTAGACCCTGAACCTGACACCATAATTCAGTTCAAGGTTCTTACCACAAACGGTGTAAACGACCCAATCGCCCTCGACCTGAACGGTGACGGTGTTGATCTCTCGGCTTCGGTTGCCTTTGACATCGATGCCGACGGGGATCTGGATGAGATCGGCTGGGTTGGTCCGGAAGACGGGCTCCTGGTGGTGGATGTCGACGGGTCCGGAGCCATTGAGGACGGTTCGGAGGTCTTCTCCGAGGTGTTCAACGGCGGATCTTACGCGGACTCGCTGGAGGCACTGGCCACGCTCGACAGCAACGGCGACGGTGTAATCGATGCCAATGATGCCGCCTTTGGTGACATCATGGTCTGGCAGGATGCCAACTCCGACGGCATCACCCAGGAAGGCGAGCTGCAGACGCTCATCGAGCGCGGTATCTCGGCGATCGATCTGGAGGCCGCCCGTGTCGATCAGAACGTCGACGGCAACACGGTCTTCGCTGAAGGCACCTACACAAATGAGGACGGCTCGACCGGAACCTATGTCGGTGTGAACTTCGGCGCGGCCAATGACGATGCTGCCGACAGCGAAGAGACCACGCGTCAGTCGACCGCGATTGCGGCCGGGATCGCGCTGGTTCTCTATACGGCTTCCGCTGAAGAGGTGGCTGCCGGTCTGACGGGCATCAACGTCAAGGGCGACGCTGCCAACGGCATCGTCAATGTCGATGAGGATCTCTCGGCGATCTACACACCGGCAGCCGGCTATTCCGGCCCGGATGCGGTCGAACTGGAGCTGGTCTTTGCCGACGGCACCACGGTGACCCGCACGATCGAGCTGGAGGTTCTCGCCGATGAAGCTGCTGTGACCACGTCGGTAACCGGCGAGGCGCTTGAGGTTCCGGGAACCGAACAAGATGTTGCGGATACGTCGGATGGTGTTTCGGGTGAACCGGCAGCATCCCCAGCGGCCGTGACGGTGACCGGTTCCGTGATCCGGGGTGACGATGGCGACAACATCCTTGTTGGCACCGACGGCGACGACATCCTGATCGGCGGCCTGGGATCCGACACGCTGACGGGCGGCGAGGGAGCGGATACTTTCGTTCTCAACTCCCTGGCGGAGGCCGACATCATCACCGACTACACGTTCGGTGAGGGTGACAAGCTGGATCTTGGCCAGCTTCTCGACAGCGCCTTCGGTGCTGCTGCCGATGCCGCTGAGTTCGTCCGGGCGCATCGCGATGCCAATGGTGAAGTCCGGGTTGAAGTCGACCGGGATGGCGGCAGAGACGGCGAGCACGACTGGCAGGAAGCCGCTACGCTGCAGGATCATGCCTCCATGGGCGACACCGTCCGCGTGGTTCTCGATACCGAAGGCACGGAAACCAACATTGCGGTCAACGTCGCCTAATCAAGGCCAATGACAGAAACAGAAAAAGGCGGGCTCAACGGCCCGCCTTTTTTCTTTTGAATGTTTTCCGGAGTTGCCGGCGAAAGCCCGGGACGGCGCGCCTTTTCGTCAGGCGTTCGAGCCGCTGTCCCGACGCCGCACAAGCGCTGCACCGAGCAGGCTGGCGACTGCGACGGCAATCCCGGCGGCAAGCGCAAACAGTTTTGTGGTTTCCGGGACGCTCGTCAAAACCGCGGCTGTCGCGCCGGACGATGCCTGCGGGACACTCGCTGTGACCTCCGCTCCACCGCTTGAAGCTGGCAGCAGGACGTTCACCCCGGATTTCGCCAGGTAGCCGGCCAGCCGGCCGGAGGTCTTTTCAGGATCATGATAGTCCACGACCTGGCTTTCCAGTTCGTGGCTCTCTGCCGCGCCTGATTGAGCCGAAGGGGCAACGGCCACCAGAAGCTCATCGCCGCTGCCGCCTTCCAGGACGATCCGGTCCAGTCCGGTCTCTGCAATGGAGGCCTCCAGCACGGTCTTCAGGTAGTCGCCGAGTTCTTTTGCGTCGACGCTATCGGGCTCATTTTCGGCAAGGGCGACGAATTCCGGCACAAGAGGCAGGCTCGCCAGTTCCTCAAGGCGCAGTCTTGGGCCGTTGAGATGAGCGTCCTCCAAGGCTCCCAGAAGGAGATCGCGCTCCTGGCCTGCCTTCACACTCTGCTCTTGCAGCACGGCCTGTTGCTGATTGGCGATGACGTATCCGCTGGTCACGATAACCGTTCCCAGCAGGCACCCGCCGACGCCAAGTGTCAGGGCCGGGCTCAGGCTGGACCGTTTTCGAATCGCGGTTTTGTTTTGTTCTTCCGACATATGAAGCCTATATCACGCGCGCGTCCGGCTTGGGAGCCGGAATCGCGGAATTTGGCCTCTATCAAGGGTTTAGGGCAGGTGATTGGGCGGCAGGTCTGGCAGGTCTACTGGTTCGCCGACTTCAGCCTTGCCGCCAGACGCACCGGCTTGCCTTTGTGCGGCTCATGCTGCCATTCGCCTGCGGCATTGACGGTGTAAAGCGCCTTATAGTGCGGCAGGTCGCGCTCGAAACGGACACGGGAAAACCGGTTGTCGAGAATGAGCCAGTCGCCCTTGTGGCGCACCGAGAGGACAGCATGGTATTGGCGCGCCGCCGTGTCGCGCAGAACGACGATGCGCATGTCTTCGTCCTTCACGCCAAGATCCCGCAGGAGCGCGTATTTCAGGATCGCGTAGTCCTCGCAATCGCCTGCACGCTTGGTCAGCGTCTCCACAGGCGATGCCCAGTATTCGCCCGCGTTCCATAGCTGCGGATCAAGACGGTAGGCAAGCAGCCGGTTGACCATGTAGTTGACCCGGGGGATCTGAAGCCCCCGGCGCTGGGGCTTCACCTGATCCAGAATGGCCTTGTAGGCGCGAAACCCATGCCGCCCTTCCGCGCTGCCCGGAGTGTCAGCTTCAAGCGCACCCAGAGCACGCTGCCAGCGTTTTGTGACCGGCGAAAGCGAAACTGGCTTGCCGCGCGATCCGAACAGGACCGTCGGCTTGAGCTGCCGGGCAGGGGTAGCAACAGCTGCCTGCTGCACCGGAGGTTTTGCCGCGATCTGGTTCGTTGAGACAACAGGCTTGCGTTTTGGGACTGCAATGCGCTCGGCCCGGATTGCACTGGACGTCACCAGGCTCGTCCGCAGCGGTGTTACCGAAGGCTTGTAGTGAAACTCCGCCGGAACGGCTTCTGTCGGGAAGGAATTCAGCAGTGAGGCATGAACAAGGGACCGGTCGTCGCCCTCATTGGTCAATCCGCTTTCGGCAAGTGCGGACGTCATTGCCAAATGCAGACCAAACGCGCAGAAACACGCCTGGAGGGATGTACGTACGGCTTTCCTGCCCGCAGTCGGCTTTGCCACTGCGCTTGCACTTCTGTTCATCTGCCGATCGCCTCGTTGTTGCCGAGACGTCAGCGCTCCCTGAGTGCTTCGTCCCGAACTTTATTGATCGGCTTCAAGATGTAGTCCAGAACCGTTTTCTCACCGGTTAATATATCTATAGACGCAACCATTCCTGGTATTATTGGTAAAGGATCGGTGTCGGGACCGAGGTAGTTTTTATCTGTTCTTATCATGACGCGGAAGAAGCGATTACCTTCTTCGTCTTCCGTTGTATCGGCGCTGATCCGTTCCAGATTGCCTTCAAGGCCGCCATAGACCGAAAAGTCGTAAGCCGTTATTTTTACTTGCGCTTTTTGTCCCGGGTGAAGGAAAGCGACGTCCTTGGGCCTGATCTGGGCCTCGATCAGGAGCGTGTCCTCCAGCGGTACGATTTCGACCAGGTCGGCTGCCGGCTGCACGACGGCGCCGATCGTCGTGATGTTCAGTTTGTTAACAATGCCCTTGACCGGTGAAACGAGTTCCGTGCGGCGGACGCGGTCGGTTGCGCCCTTCATGGTTTCATTAATAACGGCCAGTTCTCCGCGCGCTTCTGCAAGCTGTTGGCTGGCCTCTGCGACGAAGGTGGAAACCGCGTTTCGTGAACGTTCCTTGGCTTCTTCCTTGGCTGCAAGAGAGCGCTGAACAGACGCCTTCGTGATTGCAAGTTCGCCTTCGCTTTCTTTCAGTTGACGCTGCAACTGAAGAAATTCGATTTCGGGCAGGACCTTGCGTTCATAAAGGCTTTGCTTGATCTCCACTTCACGTTCCATGATTTCGGTGACGCTCTCAAGCTTTGCCTGTTTTGCCAAAAGCTCCTGGTATTCCTGTTCCTTCTGCAGGGCCTGGTTTTCCAGGACCCTCAGTTCGTTTTCGAGGCTGGCTTTCTTGTCCAGATAAACGTTTTCCTCTTCCGCGATCAGTCCTGGAACCGCCTGAGCCAGGGCTTCGGGAAAAACCAGTTCCTGTTGGTCCGCTTCTGAATCAAGCCGCGCGATCCGCGCCATCAAGCCAAGCTGGCGCTGCCGAATCTCGCCCAGTTGCGAGGAAAACGTGGTGTCGTCGATCTCGATCAACGACTGGCCTTGCTCAACAATGTCACCCTCGCGCACGAAAATCTTCTCGACAATGCCCTGTTCCGGTGCCTGAACGACCTGGATCTGGCGGGACGGGATGACGCGCCCGTCGCCGCGCGTGACTTCCTCAAGGCTTGCGAAATAGGCCCAGACCAGCAAGACCACGAACAGCACAAGACCGATGCGGATAACATTGGTGGTGTAGCGCGGCGGCTTGGTCTGGATGACGTCGCGAATGTCGTTCGCGTAGTTCCAATCACCTGAGTTCATAGTGTCTTACCCTGAGCGCCTTGCTGGCTTGCTGAATTGACCGCCCCGAGTTCTTGCAGTTTCTTGAGCACATCCTGCCGTGGTCCGTCCAGGGCAAGCTTGCCGAAATCGAGTGTGATCAGCCGGTCGGTCAGCTCCACGAGGCTCATGCGGTGCGTGCTGATGATGACCGTCGTATCCGGCGTGTTGTAGTCCATCAACCGGGTAATCAGGCGGCGCTCGGATGCCAGGTCGAGATGGCTGGAGGGTTCATCCAGGAACAGCACCCGCGGTTTGCGAAGCAGGATACGGGCAAGCGCAACCGCCTGCTTCTGCCCACCTGACAGGAAGCGGCCGCCTTCGCCGACCTGAAGGTCATATCCAACTGGGCTCTGCGATACGAATTCCTCAACCCCGGCAATCCGCGCGGCCTCGATCAGGGCGTCATCGTCGGCGAATGGGTCGCCCGCGCTGATGTTCTCCCGCACTGTGCCGCTGAAAAGCACATTATCCTGCGACAGGAAACCGACATTTGAACGCAGGTCCGCCGGGTCGAACTGGCGCGTGTCGGTTCCGTCGATCAGCACGGCTCCGTTGGTGGGGTAGTAGAGACCTGAGACCAACCGGCCGATGGTGCTCTTGCCAGAGCCGACGCGGCCGATCAATCCAACCGTTTCTCCCGGTGCGATCTTGAAGGAGATGTTCTTGAGGCTGTCGTCTTCGGCTTCCGGATAGCGAAAGTTCACGCCCTTGAATTCGACCGAACCGGAGGCGATCCGCTTGTTGATGTAGGTTCGGCCAGGTTTGCGCTCCGTTTCGGTCGACATGACCTCATCAAGGATCTTGTAGGAGTGCAGTGTCTGGCGAAGCCGTGTCAGCGTATTCGCGACATTGGCCAGCGGCGCCAGAACCCGGCCGGACAGCATCATCGCGGCAATCAGGGCGCCCATGGTGATGTCGCCGCTTGCAATCAAGTAAACGCCCCAGACGACGATGGCGATGGAAACGGAGGCCTGCACAAGCCCGGTGCCGGACTGCGCGAGCAGCGCCCAGAAGCGCCCCTTCATGATCGCTGCGCTCGAGGCGGCGACCGAACGTTCCCACTTGGTCTGCATGCGGCCTTCGGCGTTGAGTGCACGGACCGTGTCCAGGTTGGCAACGCTTTCAACGAGGATTGAATGCCTGATGGCACTTTCCCTGTGAGATTGCTCGATGGCGCCGGAAAGGGGGGCCTGAACCAGCAGACTGATCGCCAGGACGATCGGGACGGCGATCAGGGGAACGATCGCAATCCATCCGACAAGCAGAAACAGAACCGCGACGAAGATTCCGATAAAAGCCACGTCGATAATCGAGACCAGCGAAGACGAGGTAATGAACTCGCGCACGGTTTCGAATTCGCGGATGTGGTTGGCGAACTGGCCGGAGCTGACGGGACGCTTTTCGAAGTCGATCGCCATTGCGTGCGAGAAAATTTTGCTGGCAAGAGCATTGTCTGCCTGTTTGCCTGCGACGTTGATGATCTGCCCGCGCGCGATTTTCAGGATCATGTCGAAAATGAGCGTCAGGATCACGCCGATGGCAAGCGCCCATAGCGTCGGGATTGCGTTGTTCGGAACCACGCGATCATAGACATTCATTGTGAAGAGCGGCGAGGCGAGGGCAAGCAGGTTGATCAGCAGCGCTGCAATGCCGACGTGTACGTAGTCCCGCCAATAGGTGGAAATTGTACTCCAGAACCAGTGCCCGCCTGAGTCGAGGGCGCGTTCGCTCTTGCCGGTTTTGTCGACAATGGGCTGAAAGAAGATCGCGTAGCCGCTGTAATCCTCCTTGAATTGCCCGAGTGGCCGCTGCAGCGTTCTGGAATCATGGGTGGGATCGACGACTTCCGCCATGCCGGTGTCCTGATTGACGCCGGTCAGGACAAGCATCTGGGCGTCTTTCATGGCCACGATGCAAGGGAGCGCCGCCAACGGAATGGCATCGATGTCCTTCTTGTCGGGAAGCGCCTTCAGGCCGCAATTGGCCGATGCCCGCCCCAAAATGCCGATGGTGAGCTTACTGTCGGTCTGTGGCAGGCCGTTCCAGATCACGGAATCCGTTACATGATAGCCATGAACTCTGGCGATGTACTTTAACGCATCAGCCAGGGGATCTTTTTTACTGGAGCTGTCTTCAGCCTTTTCGGCCAGATTTTTTTCGTCGGTGTTTTGCAGCATTGTCGGTGCGAGCCGTGGGCATTGTCACCGCGATAGTCTTGTGCCGGGCTTTGGGCCCATTCATCCAGTCACATCACGACGACCAAATGCCCATAGGGGCTTGTTTCCCGGCAAAACCACCTGCGGTGCTCCGAGGTAAGATATGGGGTTTGCCGGGCGACCGGCAAACCAATTTTACTCAGCAAAACGTTAGAATTTGCGTAACGGCTCGAGATTGAGCGCGTTTGACGGGAAAATCGTCCTGGTTTCACGTAGCCCGTCAGCTGATTCCGGCGGAGGGGAGACACCGAGATATGCCAGGAGGTCACCGGAGGTCGCGCGCAACTGGTAGGTAGAGAATGCGTAGACCGCGCGCGAGGAGATCAGCTCGATCTCGCTGTTGAACAGCGCGTTTTCGGCGTTCAGAACGTCAAGCAGCGTACGTTGTCCGATGTCGTATTCCTGACGGTAGCCCTCGACGACCTGACGGTTCGCTGCAAGCTGTTCGCGCAGCGCCTTGATGCGCTCGCTGGTCGTCGAAACGGACGCGTAAGAGCGTTCAATGCCTTCCTTCAGCTCACGACGAACCCGGTCGACACGAATCTGGGCTTCGGTAACACGCTCGGCGTATTCACCGGCAAGGGCCGTGTCGCGGCCGCCATTATAAAGATTCCACGAAAAGATGAGTTTGCCCGAATATTCGTTGTTGCGGCCTTCGATCCCGCCGACATCGTCACCAACGGTCGCCTGACCGAGCAGGGAGACTTCGGGAAGGAAGTTGCCCTTGGTGGCTTCATATTCGTATTTGGCCGCATCTGCATCGGCAACGGCTGCGCGGACTGTCGGATGTGTCTGCACTGCAGCGTCGACAAGCTGGACGACAGAGCCCGGCGGCAGGCTGGCCGGTTTGGCAGGTGCCAGGGAAGCGGGGCCTTTGCCGACAATGCGCTCGTATCTTGCGACGGTGTCCAGCAGTGAGTTGCGTACTTCCGAAACAATAACTTCTGCGGCCGCGACACGCTCGCGCGCCTGGGCGAGGTCGGCCGCACCTGTCTCGCCGCCTTCAAAACGTTGTTGAACGTCGGAGAAGATCCGGCGGTGCTTTTGCACGTTCATGCGTGCCTTGGAAAGGATGGCCGTGTGGCGCAGCACATCGATATAGGCTTCGACAGCGTCAAGAGCCGTGGCTTCGGAGCGTTCCATTACGCGGAGCGCTGCGCCATCGACGCGAGCGCTTTGACGATAAACTTCGTTGACGGAGGTAAATCCATCAAAGAGGAGCTGCTGAACGGTTACCGTGAATTCAGACGAAAATCGCCACTCATCGTTTTCTTCCGCGTTGAAGGAATTCGGCCGGTCGAGACGTTCCGGTCCAAATTCTCCCGAAAGATCGAGGGTGGGAAGAAAGGCGCCTTGTGAACGCCGATATTCATAGTTACGCGCCCGGCGGTTGGCGGCCGATTCCAGCACGTCCGGGTTCGTCGAGACGGCTTCCTGAACAACCTGCCTGAGGTCAGTCGCCCACGAAACATCAATCAAACACACACTCATCAAAAGAGCAGGTAATATACGCATAGCGCCAGAGCCACTCGGTCTTTTTTTGTATCTGGCCGGACCATAGTATACGTGGCATGCATTCCAAAGCGTGACTGAAACCCCAATTATGCTTAAAATTGCCGGTGTTGCGTTTGCGCAACGAAATACCCTTAAATTCCTATTAAAATGCAATTTTTTACGTTGGATTAACCCTGTTGCGCATATTTGCTTGTGCCGATTCTGCACCCAAAAGAGCACTTATCCCGGAATCATCAACAGCGCTGGCTGCCATTTCACGGCCAGTCGGTCCTATTGATAGAAAGCCTTAGATACAAAGATATAGTCCCGAGGTGTGGTTTCGATGCTCTTTTGAGCTCCGTCAGATGCTTTGAGCTGCCCTGATTGGTGAAAAATGATTGCCTGATCGCGGTTGGAGCACCAAGGCGCTCGTGGTTTGCTTTCCGACAGAGTTTGAGGTCGGGCGCTGCCTGAAAAGCGAGGGTAACGGGTCAGCACGGCCGTCGGCTTATATCGCCACATCCTCAAAAAGCCTGCTTGAAATAGTAACTGTCCGTCCGGTCAACCCGGATTGATTCCGGTTTTGCAGCATCAGCAAGGAAAGTTGTTCGAAGTCTACTTATTGAATTAATCAGAATTTGCTCGTCTCGGATTAACCTGGAAGCAGACAAAAACGCAGGATGGTCCGATGGAGTTCAAAGCGGCGATAGCTTTTCTTGGTCTGGTGATCGTGGGAGCGATCTATTACTACATCGAATCGAGGCCAGTTGAGATTGCGGATCTGGACACTTCTTTTCAAAGCGGAACGTACCTCGTTTACATCGGGGCAGACAATTGCGGGGCGTGCCGTCGCTACCACGGCAGAGCGATGAACGAGACGAAGGTTCGGGCGCAAAAATCCGACATCCAGTTTGTGTACAAGGTCGTTCCCTCCTTGCGTGACCTCCGAAAGAAAGACGTGCTTGGCGACTTTTGGCCCGTGTTTAACGCTGCGGGCAAAAAATCGCGCTTTGCAGTGCCGCTTTTTGCCGTCGTGCACGATGGAAAACTTGTCGATGCCGAGCCGGGCAAATGGCAGAAAATGCTTAAAGTCGCTCAGAACGCCTCCTGACAGAAGGTTTGAAGAACGTCTCGTATCCATTCGTCGAAGGGAGCGAGCGGTCAGAAGCCACCCCCAGCCCGGACTTCGACGGCAACGTCCAGAAAACTTTGAATGAGTCGCAATTCGCGCTTGTCGGCGGGGATGGCGATGCAATCGCGATATTCCTCCGGCATTTCCTTCACGGTCACCGCAGCGAGCCGGTCTGAAGGGAACAGGCTCCTTTCAAGCAACAGCCCGATACCAAGGTTATGCAGGATGGCTTCCTTTACCATCGGAAAGGTGGTTGTGCGCAGGATCCGGAAGAAAGACAGGTCATGCTCGCGCATCTTTTCGCGGGCAATCTTTTGGGTCAGTGAACCGTCCTCCGGCAGAACCAGTGTTTCGGATTGCAGCTCGATCAGTGACACGGTTTGCCGGTTTGCAAGCGGGTGATCGTTTCGCATGTGCGCTTTGTACCGACTTCGACGCAACTCATGCGTATAGAGCGCGCTGCTTTCTTCCGGTTCCGTGACAATGGCGATATCGACCTGCCGTTCTGCGAGGAGCGTCATCGCGGTGGTCCAATTGTACAGCGTGAAGTCGATCTGAACCTTCGGATAAAGCTTGCCGTATTCCGCGATGATGGGCATTGCGGGTCTCGGTGCATTTGCAATCAGTCTTATGTGCCCGTCAGTGAGGGCGCTATAGTCGCTGACCTTCTCATTTACGAGTTGCTCCATGGTGGCGAGGCGGTCGGAAATAGCAAACAGCTCTTTCCCTGCCCGGGTCAGTTCCAGCCCGCTGCGCCGTCGAATGAACAACTGAGTGCCCATCAACGTCTCGAGTTTGGCGATGTGCTGCGTGATAGAGGACTGGGTGACACCCAATACGCTGGCTGCAAGGGAAAAGCTTCCTTCGCGGGCAACATAGGTAAAAGCCTTGATCTGATAGGGGCTCGGGGAAGCGTTCATGACAGTTCCGTGTTAGCAGCGCTGTCAAACCTTAGGTGCTATTAGCAACACTAATATTACGTCATATCCGGTTCAATCAGCCTGACTAGGTTGCCCGCGTAACCGGGAGCCACACATGAACGCGATTTCCTTGTCGGCGATAGAAAAAAGTTTTGGAACCACGTCGGTTCTGAATGGGATCGATCTTGATATCGCTGACGGAGAATTCCTGACACTGGTAGGCCCCTCTGGCTGCGGCAAGTCGACTCTTCTGCGCATTCTTGCCGGTTTGGAAGCCCCGACGTCCGGCGACGTCGTGATTGGCGGCCAGACCGTAAATGCCGTCCGCCCGGCCAGACGGAACCTGGCCATGGTGTTCCAGTCCTACGCGCTCTATCCGCACCTGACCGTTCTCCAGAACATGATGACCCCGCTGAAGCTGCGTGATCTTTCAATTGCCGGTCGATTGCCTCTGCTCGGCCCATTGCTTGCCCGTGGTCAGTATCAGGCAATTGTCGAACAGGTCCGCGAGACGGCGCAGATTCTCAAGATCGATCACTTGCTTGACCGCAAACCCGGCCAGTTGTCGGGCGGGCAGCGGCAAAGGGCGGCTCTTGGCCGCGCCATGGTGCGCAAGCCCGTGGCGTTCCTGATGGACGAACCCCTCTCGAACCTCGACGCTGCCTTGCGCATTCACATGCGCTCCGAGCTTGCCGAATTGCACCGGTCCTTGAAGACGACATTTGTCTATGTGACACACGACCAGGCGGAAGCGCTGACCATGTCGGACCGGATGGCGGTCATGATGGATGGTGAGATCCTGCAGCTTGGTGCACCGCACGAGGTCTATAACGATCCGCAGGATCTTCGGGTCGCGGAGTTTGTCGGCGCTCCGAAGATCAATCTCTTGCCCGGTTCTCTCGACAATAACGGCCATGCGCGGTGCGGCGAGATCGTTCTATCTCGCGCGGTAGCAAAAGATGCGGTCGGTTCGGTCAGCATTGGCTTGCGCCCCGAACATCTCACGCTTTGCGAAAAGGGAACGCCGGAGGCGCTTTCGGGCCAGGTGGTGCACAAGGAAAACCTTGGCGCCGATATCTACCTACATCTTTCGGTGCTGAACGGGTCTCAAAGGCTTGTTGTACGGGTGTCGCCGCATGAGGGGCAGGGGGCTTCCTTCGGCCAGACGGTCCATGTCATCCGCGAACACGGTCAGGCGCTGGTCTTCGGCAAGGATGGCAAGAGGCTCGATCTGAAGACCGCCGACACCGGCGACGTTGCCGAGGTGGCGTAATGCAGACCAGCAAGGCGCATTGGTGGTTTATCGGCCCCGCGCTTTTTCTGATGGTCGTCATCCTGTTGATGCCGATTGCCATTGCCGGTGCGCTGAGCTTTACGAGCTATAGCCTCGGCAATCCGGGCGCCGAGTTTGTCGGTTTGGAGAATTACGAGAGAATCTTCACCCGCTCAACTTACGAAAAGATGTTCGGTGCGACCTTCCGTTATGTGTTCGTCGTCGTGCCCTTGTCCGTCGGCCTTGGTCTTGGCGCGGCGCTGCTGATCAATTCTACCAAACGCTTCGGCGACCTTTACAAGACGATCTATTTCCTTCCCGTCATGGCGGCGCTAATCGCAATGGCGATCGTCTGGGAGTTCGCTTTCCACCCGACAATCGGCATTGTCAATTCGACGCTTGAACGGGGCTGCGGATCGTTTTTGGAGGCGTGGTCCTGGTATGCGAAGGGCTGTGAGCGCGGTTTTCCGCTCTGGCTGACCGACCGCGACTACGCGATCTGGACGGTGGCTTTCATTGGCGTGTGGCAGGGCTTCGGCTTCAACATGGTGCTCTACCTCGCGGGTCTGACCAGCGTGCCGCGCGAACTTTATCACGCCGCGGAAATGGACGGCGCCGAGACCGCCTGGGACCGGTTCCGGCTGGTCACCTGGCCGATGCTCGGCCCGACAACCGTCTTTGTCGTCACGATTTCCTTTATCCGCTCCTTCCAGGTCTTCGACACGGTCGAGGCGTTCTATCCGCAAGGGGGTGGGCCGTCGAAATCTGTCTACGTGATGATGTTTGCGATCTACGAGAAGGCGATCCAGCAGAACCTGATGGGCATTGGGGCCGCGATTACCGTGGTGTTTCTGGCCTTCGTCATGTTCCTCACGCTGATGCAGCGCTGGCTTGTTGAAAGAAGGGTGCACTATACATGAGCGAAGCGAGCCTTCCGGCGACTGGCGCCGTATCCCTTCCCACCTTCAGGTTTTCCGCGGCTGAGACGATCAAGCATGTTGTCCTGATCCTCGGAAGTCTGATCGTTCTGCTGCCGTTTTACGTGATGCTGAGCTACAGCTTCAAAAGTCCGGCAGAGATCATGCAGAACACGGGCGGCTTCTTTGGAACGCAGGAGCTTTTCCGGGACGACTACTGCATCAAGCTCGGCAATGATGTCGCCGACTGTATGGTGACACCGTTCATCTACAACTACACCACCGCATTCGAAAAGGCGCCGCTTGTCCGTTACCTCTTCAATGGAGTGGTGGTGACGGCATCAATCTTCTTCATCCAGGTCCTTGTTGCGCTGCCTTGTGCCTATGCCCTTGCAAAGCTGCGCTTCTTGGGCCGGGAAGCTGTTTTCGGCCTGGTTCTCTTCTGCCTGCTGATCCCCGTGCATGCCATCGCGCTGCCGCTCTACATCATGCTGGCCAAGCTCGGGCTTACCAACACATATGCCGCGCTGGTCATTCCGTGGACGATCTCTGTCTTCGGCATCTTCCTCATGCGGCAGTTTTTCATGACGGTTCCCGACGACCTGATCGATGCCGCGCGCATGGACGGCATGAGCGAGTTTTCCATCATCTGGAATGTGATGCTTCCAACGGCAATCCCGGCGCTTCTTGCCTTCGCGATCTTCTCGGTCGTCGCACACTGGAACGACTATTTCTGGCCGCGCATCGTTGTGACCGGCGACCGCTCCCTGTTCACGCCGCCGCTCGGTCTTCGCGAATTCAAGGGCGATGCGGATGGCGACAATTTCGGGCCGATGATGGCCACCGCAACAATCATCGTCGCGCCCCTGATCGTGGCGTTCATGATCGCTCAGCGGCGCTTTATCGAAGGCATCACCTTGTCGGGGATGAAATGACCCGGCCGATTTGCGGGACCGCCCGGAGGCGGCCCCATCACCGAAATCCCACTGAAGGGATCACCAGGGAACGGTCGAGTTTGGCGACCTGCCGTTCCCCCGGCAACAGACGGAGAGTTCCATGAAAAAGACCCTCACCGCAATAGCAATGCTGCTGGCGGCTTCCGCTGCACAGGCAGAGGAAACGATTACGATCGAATTTGCGTATCCTTACAGCCACTTGTTCGACGTGACCTATGAAAAGATCCTGCCGAAGTTCAAGGAGCAGCATCCCGACATCGACGTGAAGATCCGTGCGACCTACGAATCCTACGAAGACGGCACCAACACAATCCTGCGCGAGGCTGTCGCCGGTACCTTGCCCGACGTCACGATGCAGGGTCTCAACCGTCAGGCAATCCTGGTTGAAAAGGGCATCGCCAAGTCGCTTGAGCCGTTCATCCTGAAAGAGGAAGACTTCGCCAAGGACGGCTATCATGATGCCATGCTGGCGCTGGGCACGTTCAACGACGACATCTATGGCCTGCCGTTTTCTGTCTCGCTCCCGGTCGGCTACTACAACATGGACGTCATGGCGAAAGCCGGCATTACGTCCGCCGACCAGCTTCCGAAAACCTGGGACGAAGTCGTCGAAGTTTGCGGAACATTGCGCGAAGCGGGCGTGAAGAACCCGATGTTCTGGGGCTGGAACATCACCGGGAACTGGTTCCTTCAGGCCCTGATGTGGTCGCAGGACAAGGCGACCATGGAAGGCAACGAAATCCAGATTTCTTCGCCGGAAGGTCTGAAGGCACTTGAGACCATGCAGGGTCTTTTCCGTGGCTGCGACATGCAGAACATTGAATGGAAAGCAGCGCTTGCATCCTTCTCTGCCGGTGAGATCGGCATGATGTTCTGGTCGACTTCAGCGCTGGGTGCGGTCGAACGTGCCAAGGGCGAGTTTGAACTGAAGACAAATGAATACCCGGGTCTGGTTGCAAGCGGTCCGCTGGGTCTGCCGGCGGGTGGCAACGCCGCCATGCTCGTCTCCTCCAGCGACGATCCGAAGGTTCTGGATGCTTCCTGGAAATGGCTGAAGTTCATCACCTCCGGCGAAGGCGCAGCTGACGTTGCCCGCACAACCGGCTACATGCCGCCGAACAAGGCTGCGAACGAAGTGATCCTTGCCGACTTCTACAAGCAGAATCCGAACAAGGAAACAGCCGTGCGCCAGCTGCCGCTGCTGCGCGACTGGCAGGCTTATCCGGGCGATAATGGCCTGGCGATTACCCAGGTGATCTATGACGGCATCGAAGGCATCGTTACCGGTGAATTCGAGGACATGAGCGAACTTCAGGAAGAGCTGACCGAAGAAGTCCAGGACCTGCTGCCGTCGGGCAACTAAGCCCGTCTTATCCGAAGAAAACCACCGCCGCCCGGACAAGTCCGGGCGGCGGATCAATCAGAAAAACAATCGGAGGAAGAGGTGAAACTTCTTCAGCTCACAGACATTCATTTGACGACGCCCGGCGAAACGATCGGTGGACGTGAACCCAATGACAATTTCAAGAAAGCGCTCGATCACGCTCTCACGCACCATCCTGATGCCAGCGCGCTCGTCATTACGGGAGATCTGTCGGATTGGGGCGATCGCTCGGATTACCTGCGATTGAAATCGCTGATCGCCGGGTCGTCGGTCCCGGTTCACCTTTGCATCGGAAACCACGACGAACGAGATGTGTTCTTGTCGGTTTTCCCGGAACTGGTTGATGAAAACGGTTTTGTGCAGTCAATCCTGGATCTTCCCCTAGGGCGGGCGATCTTCCTCGATACCTGGGGGCCGAACTCACATGCCGGCTATTTTTGCGAAACCCGCCAGGCATGGCTCGATGCCCAGCTTGAGGCCTCCCAAAGCCCCGTCTTCCTGTTCATGCACCACAATCCGGTGCCAACAGGCATTGCGCCCATGGACAAGATCATGCTTCAGGATTCACTGGGCTTCGGCACCATCGTAAACAAGCACAAGTCCAAGATCCGGCATATTTTCCACGGCCATTGTCATCTGCCTCTCTCGGGGTCACTTTTCGGCGTTCCCTTCAGCGCACCGCGGGGAACCAACCACGCGGGCTGGCCGGACTTTGGCAATGAAGGAAACCTGAGCGCTTCTGACCTGCATGAGAGTTATGCCGTCATTCTGGCCGACGATCAGTCCGTCATGGTGCACATGGTTGAATACGGATACCAGGGAGAGATTCGCCGGGAAGGCTCGCCAGACTATGCCGACTGGAACCGGTTGACTATGGTTCGCTAGGGTAGGGTGCAGGTCGTTTCCGGCTATGCCCTCATTGTCACAGTCTCTTCCTGAAACTGTCACAAATTACTCTGTGAGAAAGGGTAGAAGGCCGGTTCCCTGACACTTGAAGTGCGACTCGCGGCGGTGCGAGGCGCGCCATTTTTTTGGAGCGGGCCATGACGTTTGCCGACAAGACACAGCCAACGGGACGTGAATTGACCGTTCTCAAAAACGCCAGGCTGGTTCTCGCGAATGAGATTGTCTCCGGTCATCTTGCCCTGTCGAAAGGCCGCATCGTCTCGATCGATACGGGCCTCGCGCCGCAGGCGGGCCTGGATCTGGAACAGGATTTTCTGATCCCCGGTCTCGTGGATATTCACACCGATCATTTCGAAAAACATGTCTATCCGCGCGCGCATGTGCGCTGGGATCCGCTTCGCGCGGCACTTGCCCATGATGCTCAGATTATCGGAAGCGGGATTACCACCGTGTTCGACAGTCTGTGTGTCGGTGCAACGGTGACGAAGCCGGAGCGAAGGGAAGTCTTGTCGCCCATGGTCGACGCTCTGGAGAAGGGACAATCGGCGGGGCTGTTCCGGGCTGACCACCTGGTGCACCTTCGCTGCGAAATCACGGATGAGGAAACGACCCGCCTGACCGAAGAGAATATCGGCAAAGACATCGTGCGTATGGTGTCCGTCATGGAGCACCTGCCGGGCCGCCGTCAAAGCAAGGACGTCGAAGCTTACATGCGGCGACGCATGGCCGACACGGGCGAAAGCCAAGCAGAGGCGGAAAAAGCCACACAGGCCCTGCTGAATTTTTCCGATGAAATCAGCGAGAAGGTGCGCCCCGCGGTGATTGCGCTCGCCCATGCGCATGATCTGCCGTTGTTAAGCCACGATGACACCGAACTCCATCACGTTGATGAAGCGCTATCTGAAGGCATCTCGGTTTCCGAATTTCCTTGCACGATTGAAGCTGCGCGCAAGGCCAAAGACCACGATATGCACGTGGTCGGCGGCGCTCCGAATGTGCTGCGCGGCGGATCGCAGTCCGGAAACGTGGCGGTCAAGGATCTGATGTCGGAAGGACTGGTTGATATCCTTGCGTCTGACTACGTGCCTCGTTCGCTTCTGGACGGTGCCTTCATGGTCGCAGCCGATGAGAATTTTGAGGACGACCTTCCATCCGCCTTCCGCATGGTGACAAAGACACCGGCAGAAGTTTCGGGCCTGTCCGATCGTGGAGAGCTCAGTCCGGGACGGCGCGCCGATCTGCTCCATGTCGGTCTCCATGACGGACATCCGTTTGTAAAGCATGCCTGGGTCCATGGACGGCGGGTTCTGTGACCACAAGACGGCCTGGTCGATACCACCGGACAGACCGCCCGCATATTCCCGATTGCCTGATTTTTTCCCTTGATCTCAAGTTAACTTGAGGCGCTAGAAGCATCAGCCGTGAGCAGGATCGGCGTCGAGCAGACATCGGATCCTGGCACTTGTTTGGCAAGTGAAACTCGTTGCTGGAGCCCTTTAAATGCACGTATTGACCGTCCTGGATCACCCAAATCCAGCCTCTTTCTCCACAGCCGTCGCCGAAAAATTCATGGAAGGCGCCCAGTCAGTTGGCCATTCCGTGGAACTTGCCGATCTTCATGCCGAAGAGTTCGATCCACGTTGGTCAATGGCTGACGTTGAAGCAGATGGAAGCGTGGGCGCGTCACCGGATGTCGTGCGCGAACAAGCCAGAATTGCGCGCTGCGATGCGATCTGCCTTGTCTTTCCCCTGTTCTGGTGGGGGATGCCGTCGATGACCAAGGGTTGGGTGGATCGGGTCTGGAGCTGGGGTTGGGCTTACGATCAGCTAGAGGACACTGAACTGTCTCTTCAACGCAGCCGACCCGGTATCCTGCTTGTACCTGCAGGTGCCCGTTCCGATGAAATGGAAGAAAAGGGCTATCGCACGGCGCTGGAAACAGCCTGGATCAAGGGCACGTTTGGCTATTTCGGGTTGTCACCACGAAAACTCGAACTGCTCTGCGGTTCGGACGGTTCGCCAGAGCGCCGGGCAGTCTTGCTTGAGCGGAGCTTTCAAGTCGGTGCCAACGTCACGAGCCTCGAACGCGCGCGCTAGTCGCGCCGCAACGATCGGCAAGGACGTCAAGTGCGGCTGCGCTCGTCCTTGCCTATGATGCGTTTGCGCAGGAAGCCGGAAAAACCATCGATCAGATAGACGGTGAAGATGATCAGGAAGATGATCGTCCAAGCTTCCGGCCACCTGTAGGCGCTGATGCGGTCTGCGAGCAGGAACCCGATCCCGCCGGCCCCGACGATACCAAGGATGGTTCCCGAACGCGTGTTGGATTCGAAGTTGTACAGAATGATCGACAGGATCACCGGCAGCGCCTGAGGCAGAATGGCAAAGCGGACTGTCTGGAGATTCCCGCCACCTGAGGCCTTCACGCCATCGACCGGCTTCTTCGATGTGTTTTCAATGGCTTCCGAAAACAGCTTTGAAAACGTCCCAATCTCCGAAACGGCGATTGCCAGGATGCCCGCAAGCGGACCCAGGCCGAAGGCTCGGATGAAGATGAGGGCAAGGATGATTTGCTCGACGGCTCGCAAGGCGTCGAAGCCGCGTCTCGCACTCAGCCGAAGCCATGAGACAGGCATGATGTTCTTAGCGCCGAGGAAGGCGAGGGGGAAGGCGACAACAGCTCCCAGCAATGTGCCCATGAAGGCCATGGCGACCGTTTCACCCAGCCCTTTCAGGACTTCGCGCCATTCCTGCCATGTATCCCATATGTAGGGGGGGAACATGAAGGAGAGCACACTGCCGAAGCGGGTCATTCCTTCCATGAGGCGGCCCGGAGAGAAGCCGAACGCCCATAAGCACCATCCCGTCAGGAGCACGAAGGCGCACCATCCCGCGAGGCGGAGCAATTTGGTATTCAGCGGTGTCTCGAACGCGTCCGGTATGAGATGCCGCGCCTTTTCGATCTCCGGCGTGATCCTGTCCATTGTCAAACCCCCTTGCCCGTTAAACCGATGATGCGGTGCCGGACTTTCTCGCTGATCGTGTCGATCAGGATCACAGTCACGAAAATGATCAGGAAAAGCGCAGAGAGGTCGGTGTACTCCTGCAAAGACATTGCGACCCGGATTTCCTGCCCGAGGCCGCCTGCGCCAACGAAGCCAATGATGGACGAGGCGCGTACGTTGATTTCGAAACGCAGCAGCGTGTAGCTGATGATGTTCGGGATAACCTGCGGAACGATGCCATAACGCACCTGGTCGAACCAGGAGCCTCCGGAAGCCTTGATCCCCTCGACCGGCCGCATGTCGGCATTTTCGTTGGCTTCCGAATAAAGCTTGCCGAGCGCGCCGGTCGCGTGAAGTCCGATCGCCAGAACGCCGGCCAGTGGCCCGACGCCAAAGCAGAAGACGAAAATCAGCGCCCAGACCAATTCGGGAACCGTGCGCACAATCTCCAGGTAGCGCCTGGTTATGTTGAGCACGATGGCATTGGGCGCAAGGTTGCGCGATGCGGGAAAGCTGAGAAGGAAAGCGCCGAACACACCCAGAAGCGTTGCCATATAGGCGATCAGGATGGTTTCGATCAGCAGCTCGAGCCAAACCTTCCAGCGCCAGAACCAGTTTGCGAGATCTGCTCCGAGCGTGTCCCAGTGCAGCACGGGCAAAGTCTTGTAAAGATACTCGCCGAGCCGTGGCAGGCCCGCCCAGATCTTCCACATGGAAACGCGCTCACCATTGGCAAGCGTCACGTCCGTCATGTCAAAGAAACCGCCGATCCAGGCGGCGGCGAAGAAGCAGATCGCGAACACGGCGGACGACAGAAAGTTCATCCGCAGCGCCGACTTTCTGGCCGCCGCGTAGTCGAGCTCAAATTGTTCGATTGCCGGAGAAACTGAAGTCATGACCCGAGCCGTTTTGCGAAAGGCGTGAGAGGCGCTGGTGAGCGCCTCTCACCGGAATTGCTTTAGCCGCCGCGACGCTCTTTCTTCAGCCAGTCACGCATGTCCACGATCCACTGGTAGCGGTCGTGGTCGACTTCGATCCAGCCTTCCTGGGTGGAGTCCTTGCCGCCGGTCATTTCGATGAAGGCAAGTGTATCGTTCTCCGGGATTGCCATGACAGCTTGGCGCATGTCGGCGATCAGGTCTTTCGGCAGGTTGGCGCGGGCTGCAAGCGGACCGGACGTGATTTCCGGCGACTTCCAGATCATGCAGATGGCACCATCATCGATCATGCCCTTGGTGACCATGCGCTGCGGGATGCCGTTTGTCTCGTTGGTGATGTAGGTAGCCGCTGCATCATATTGCTTGTTGTAAACGCCGAGCACACCGGTCTCGTGGGCGCCGGAGAACGGGGTCGCGCCGAAGTATTCTTTCGGATCGTATCCCTGCTTGCTCAGGTTGAAGTAGGGAACGGCATAACCGGATGTGGAATCGGGGTCGGCGAAGGCAAGTGTCTTGCCTTTCAGGTCGTCCAAAGAGGTAAGACCGCTGTCGCAGCGAACGGCGATGACCGAGAAATAACCGGTCGATCCGTCCTTCTGCAGGCGCGAGACGAGGGGCACGACGCCGCCATTGGTTTCGGTGTAGGCAGCGGCGTAGGACGAAGACCCAAAGAAGGCGAACTCGATCTGGTCAGCGGCGATCGCCTGGATCACACCGTCGTAGGAACCGGCGGTAAAGATCTCGACTTCAACGCCGAGCTGGTTTTCTAGGTATTTTTCAAACGGTGTGTAGCGAGCAATCCGGTCCTTTTCGTTTTCGCCGGACAGGATGCCGAATTTGATCGTCTTGTACTGGTCTTTCCAGCCTTCCGCCAGGGCCGGCGAGGCTGCGAGAACGACAGCGGAAACTGCTGCTGCGAAAATGGCCTTCATCGTAGTGCTCCATGTTTGCCGCATCATGCGGCTGGTACACGCGGCCGTGGCCGCTCGAGTGAGACAAGTGCGCAAAACACACTTGTGCTTTAGGCCCCGACCGCCTGCTTTGGCGGTTGGGACGAAGCTGCTTGAAGGGAGGTCGAGGTCACCGCCTCATTTATGTCGTCGCCGAGGGTTTCCGTGCCGTAAATCGCGCGGACCTTGTCTGTCGTCAGCGCTTCCGGTGTGCCGTCGAAATGCACTTTACCGGCCTTCATGGCGATGATGCGGTCGCAATAGGAGCGAGCGGTGTCGAGCGTGTGCAGGTTGACCAGCACCGTCAGACCGTCCGTCCGGTTGATTTCCCTGAGCGCTTCCATCACGCGCGTCGCGTTGGCCGGATCAAGGGATGCGATCGGCTCGTCGGCGAGCATGATGCGCGGGTTCTGAACCAGCGCCTTGGCAATCGCGACCCGTTGTTGCTGCCCGCCGGACAGAGTACCCGCGCGCTGCAGGGCTTGCGGAACAAGATCGAGCCGATCGAGCGCCTGGATGGCGCGGGCCCGGTCCGCGTCGGTGAAGGAGCGGAGCATCGATCTTGTGAAGCCGGTATGCGCAATCCTGCCGACCATGACGTTGGTCAGGACGTCCATGCGCTCGACAAGATTGAACTGCTGGAAAATCATGGCACAGGACGCGCGCCAAAGTCGCAAGTCCCGTCCTTTCAGAGCAGTGATGTCCTGACCGTCGTTGACGATCGATCCGTTGGACGGATCCGTCAGCCGGTTGATCATGCGAAGCAATGTGGACTTACCGGCCCCGGACCGGCCGATCACGCCAACCAACTGACCCTTTGGGATGGCAAGCGAAACGCCATCCACGGCGGTCAGGTCTCCGAAAACTTTCGACAACTGTTCGACAACCAGCATTGGCCCCTCCGCGAATCGGAGAGCCAACTAGCAAAATTCTGCGGAATGCAGATGTCTATACCATTATACTTTTATGATTTTTTGTGACATTGGGTCTAAATTTATTTGCCAGAAAAATAATAACCAAAAGATCCTTATAGCAAAATAAGAATTTTCTATAGTTCTTGATTGGTTTGAAGAAAGTTTATCGAAGGTAAAATTCGCAGAAACGACACAATTCTTTCATATGCGGCGTCGCCGTTCTCGTTAGGCTCGCCTCGCTTTGCCGGTTTTTCTCGGCTTGTTGGGGAGTTCCTAAATCATGCGTTTTCTGAAATCCGCCGCGTTCGCGGCTGCTGCGCTTGCGCTTTCCATTTCATCGTCGTTCGCCGACACGTTCAAACTGGCCGTCACCGACGTTGAAGGCCTGGAGCGTTTGCAGCTGGAATGGGGACCTTTCAAGGAGGCGCTTGACAGCGCGACCGACCACACGTTCGAGTTCTATCCGGTCACCAGCCGCACTGCGGCCGCAGAAGCCCTTCGGGCAAAGCAGGTCGATTTTGTCGTCACAGGCCCGGCCGAATACATCGTCATCAACAAATTGACGGACGCAACACCGCTGATCGGCCTTGGCCGTCCGGACTATTTTTGCGCAATTGTTGTGCGCGCTGACAGCGGAATTACCCGGCCCGCCGATCTGAAGGGCCAGAAGGTTGCCTTCGGAGACATCGGCTCCACGTCGAACATGCTTTGCCCGATGCAGCTTATGGCCGACTACGGCATCGATCCGGTCAAGGACGTCGACAAGCTGCACACGTCCCGCAACATTGCGCACGAAGCGCTGAAAAAGGGCGAGATCGCGGGCATGGGGACGAACCACAATTCCTGGATCCGTGTGCGCAACAAAGACGACAGCGTGCCGAACGGTTTCTTCCGGATCATCGCGCGTTCCGGGGACCTGCCGAACGACATGCTCATGGTCGGCTCCCACATCGACCCGGCGACTGCCGAAGGGGTCCGTGAAGCAATCCTCGATAATAAGGAAGCCATCATTACTGCGATCCTCCAGCATGAGGAAAACGACAAGTATTCCGGCATGGATCTGGTCGCGATCGAAGATGGTGCCTACGACCTCGTCCGGTCCATGTACACCACCGCCGGGTTCCCGCAATACGACAAGTTCATCGGCGAATAATGGCGCATGCCCAGGTAAATGTCGCCGGCGCGAGTGCGCCGGCGAGACTGCCGACGCCCCTGGCGGCGGGCGTTCGTTGCGACCTCGCTGTCGAGGGGCTCTGCAAGTCTTTTGGAAAGGACAGGGAAGTTCTGCGCGGCGTATCGTTCAAGGTTCACGAACGAGAAGCTGTCGCGCTGATCGGTTCGAACGGTGCGGGAAAGTCGACTGCACTGCGCTGTGCGCTTCGTTTGATCGAACCTGAGGAAGGGGCAGTTCACCTTTTCGACGAAGACATCACGGCAGCGCGCCATCACCGGCTTCGCAAAGTGCGGGCAGAAGTTGGGTTTGTGTTTCAAAAGCACAATCTTGTTCCGCGCGTATCGGCGCTGACCAATGTGATCCACGGCAACCTGGGGCGCGCGGGGGGGATCCGTGGCTGGTCTCAGATGTTTGCGTCGTCGGAATTGCGCTCGCAGGCCATGGCCTGCCTTGAACGTGTTGGACTTGCCAATCATGCACTCAAGCGTGCCGATCAGCTTTCGGGTGGACAGTCTCAAAGGGTCGCAATCGCCAGAGCCTTGATGCAGGCCCCCAGAATGATCGTTGCGGACGAACCGGTTGCCAGTCTCGATCCGGTCGCCGGTCACGAGGTCATGGAGCTCTTTCATCAGCTCACCCGCGAAGAAGGCATCACGTTGCTGTTCACCTCTCACAATATCGAGCAAGCGCTCAGCTATTCCGACCGCGTGCTCGCCATCAAGCGTGGCGAGATAGTTCTTGATGCGGCAAGCGCCTCTCTGTCTTCCTCTGATCTGAGCAAACACTATGGCTGACATCAGCGAAACCGGAAGAAGGCACTTGCCGGACCGGCTTGAACGGCCAGGCATTTTGCAGTTCATGGCCTATCTGCTGCTCGCGGCCTTCATACTCTGGTCGTTCCAGGGGGCAGGCTGGTCCTTTTCGGCGCTCGTTTCCGGCGGGCCGGCGATGGCCGATTTTCTGTCGCGGGCGTGGCCGCCCTCAACAGAAAGGCTTCCACAGCTCGCTGAGGCGCTGCTCGAAACCTTTCAAATGGCGCTTGCCGGAACGATCATCGGGATCATTGTCAGCCTTCCGCTTGCAATCCTCGCTGCAAAGGGGCTGACACGGCAGACCTTTATCTCCAGAACCATCTACACCGCGTCACGTCTGCTAATCGCGTTGTTTCGAACTGTCCCGGATCTGGTCTGGGCGCTGGTCTTTGTGATCACGGTGGGGCTGGGTCCCTTTGCCGGGACGCTCGCCATTGCCGTGGACACGATCGGGTTCTGCGGCCGCTTCTTTGCCGAGTCGATGGAGGACGTTGAAAAGGGGCCGAGCGAGGCATTGACCGCAGCAGGTGCCGGCAAGGTCGACACGATTTTCTGCGCGGTCGTTCCGGCGGCCATGCCCTCTTTCATCACGACATCGCTGTTTGCCCTTGAAAAGGCCACACGTTCCTCTGTTGTTCTCGGCCTTGTCGGCGCCGGCGGGATAGGGATCGAACTCAAGGTGGCCATGGATTTTTTCGACTATCAGCTCGCAATGACCATCATCCTGATGATTTTCGTGCTGGTGCTCTGTGTTGAACGGCTGGGCAGNATTGCCCGCAACAGGATATTGGAAGGATCGCCCCGATGAGCGACACNCAGGCTGCAAANGAGACCGCGACCGCGCACTTGGCATGGGACCGGCGATGGCAGACNGAGGAGGGGCGTGCGGACTGGTTGCGCCCGGCTGAAGACGTNTCNCAACTGATCGAAAAGTTGCANCAAAACGGACCAATCAAGGCGCTGGACCTGGGCTGCGGTGTTGGCCGGCANGCGCTTGCATTCGCTAGAGCAGGCTTTGAAACCCACGCCATGGACCTGTCCGAAGCAGGNCTTGCGCANCTGGAGAACAGCGCGTCTGCGGGCGGCCTTGATATCACGACACATCTGGCCCCGATGACCGAATTGCCGTTTGAAGACAATACCTTCGACTACGTGCTTTCGTTCAACGTAATCTATCACGGCGACCCCGTTGTCGTGCGCAAGGCGGTGTCAGAGATTGCACGCGTCTTGAAGCCCGGAGCTATCTACCAGGGCACGATGCTGTCCAAGCGGAATGTCAATTTCGGTCTGGGGACGGAAGTTGCCGCCGACACATGGGTGCGCGAAGGAGAAGACGACAAGGACCACCCGCACTACTATTGCAGCGCTGGCGAACTGGTCGACCTTTTCAGCGGGTTTGAACTCAGCTACCTGGAAGACAAGGAACACCGCAAACCCGGATCCTGGCATTGGCACATGATTGCGGAATTTAGGCGCAAGGCTGCTTGATCCGTCGCGCGCACAGGCGTTGCGCAGCTACGCCCTGCTGTCGAGCCCGTTGACCTGTGCCCGACGTTTGCTCGTGCTGATCTCACCAAGCTTATCGAGGAGCTGCTCGGGCGGCACGGCCGGGGAATAGAAAAACCCTTGCACGCCGCTACATCCACGTGTTGCAGCCAGGGACAGTTCGCCGGCCGTTTCCGCACCTTCGGCAATGACCCGTAATCCGAGGCTTTGGCCGAGTCCGACGATTGCCTGGAAGAGCTGTTCCTTTTGCTGGTCTTCGTCCGCCTTGGAGATGAAGACGCGGTCGATCTTCAGTTCCTGGAAGGGAAGGCGATGTAAATAAATCAGGGAGGAATAGCCGGAACCGAAATCGTCGAGGGACAGCTGCACGCCGATTTTCTGGAGGGCCGACAGGATGTCGAGTACCAATTGCTCGCTTGTGTCAACAAAGACGTTTTCTGTCACTTCAAGGCACAGTTTGTGCGGCGGCACACCATAGGTTTCCAGGACATCCTGCACGTCTTCAGCAAATCGGGGTTGCCGGAACTGGAGGGGAGACACATTCACTGAAACCTGATCGAACTCGAAACCCTTGCTGATCCAGCTGGCGATCTGGGCGCACGCTTCCTGAAGCACATAGTGGCCGAGTTCTAGGATGAGCCCTGTTTTTTCGGCAACCGGTATGAACTCCGACGGAGGTATGAAGCCGCGCGTTTCGCTTGGCCAGCGAACAAGCGCTTCCAGTCCGATCAGACGCTGGCTGACCGGGCAGATTTGCGGCTGGTAATGAAGTTTGAGCTGCCGCGTTTTCAGGGCGCTCCTCAGGAGCGTTTCCGTCAGCATCTCGGTTTGAACGCGTTCGTTGAGCGGTGCGGAGAAGAACTCGTACCGGTGACTTTCTTTCTCTTTAGCAGCCCGCAGTGCAAGTCCGGCAACGCGGTGAGCTGTTTCGGCGTCTTGTGCATCGCGCGGAAGGAGGGCAACACCGATGCTTGGCTCCACCCGAATTTCCCCTTCCGCAAGCACGAATGGTTCGGACAGCGTCTCGATTGCCTTGATCGCCCGGTTTTTCGCAAGTGATCCGTTACCGTCATTTGGAAGCAGAATACAAAAGTCGTCGGCCGAAATTCGAGCGATCAGAGCCGTTGGGCCGAAGACTTTGGCCAGTCGAGTGTAGGACAGGATCAGTACCCGGTTGCCGATCTGCTGCCCGAATGTGTCGTTGACCTTGGAAAATCCGGTAAAGTCGATGTGGAGCAGGGATGCGCTGATTTGGTCCTGGTTGGCCTTGCGCAAAATGGTTTTCAGATCGGAAAAATAGCGCCTGCGATTGCCTGCCGTCGTCACGGGATCGGTATAAGCGAGCTTGTGCAACTTGTCCTGAAGGTCCGTAACGCGTTCCAGCCCGTTTGCCAGATCGCCGATTTCGTCCCCGCGCCCGGTGTGTGGAATTTTTCCGGGTTGTGTTCCGCTAGCAAGTTTGTCCGCAGCACCAGCCAATTGACGCAACGGGCGAAGCTCAAAACGCAGAAAGAGACCGCCAAGTAGGATCACACCGGCGACGATCAGGATCGTGGCAGAGACGATGCGGACGTGATGCCGGTTTTCGGCGACCATCAACTCGTCCAGCCATCCGACATTGGCCTCGATTGCCCCGAACAAGTTTCCATCGGTGTTCAAGATCGGCAG
>JGI12316J14372_10001605_pt1 | contig 28058 bp, 23 predicted proteins | sample MarCyaLeptolynsp_FD_14372 | JGI IMG/M metagenome (IMG submission 14372)
GGCCTGGATGGCGGTCAATCAGGACAATTCTCGAACCCGTCATGTGTCACTTCCTATTCAGCTGCGCGCTCTGCGCACGTCTCCCGGTCGTCGCCCCTGTCATTCAGTTTACCGGGGCGTTTCCGCTTGTAATCGATGCGGGCACAATTTCAATCGGGAATTCGGGGGCGAGCCCCTCTGAGGAGAACGATCAGAAGCGCTGGCGGACCTGTTGCGGGAAGAGAGAATCAAAATGTTCCACCGGAAACGCGATCTGCGGCAAACGAACTTCCTTATCCGACTTGGACCGAACGGCCTCAGGCCATCTGGTGCACCGCCTGTGTGTCCTGCGCGAAGACACGCTGGTTGTGCGGCGTGACGCCGAAACGGTTCTGGTAGGTACGGATGAAATGGGATGGGGACTCGTAACCGCAGGCAAGGGCAATTTCCGAAATCGACTGCTCGGTCTGAAGCAGAAGATTCCGTGCCTTGGTAAGCTTCTGATTGATCGCGAATTTCTTCGGCGACATTTTCAGATGCTTCTGGAACAGCCGCTCAAGCTGACGGGTCGAAATGCCGATCCGCCGCGCGATTTCAGATGTCGGCATAAAATAGGGTGCGCTTTCATTGAGCAGCCGGATCGCTTCGGCAATATGCGGATTGCGGATCCCGTAACGGGCCTGGACCGAGATCTGCTGCGTCGCGTGCGCCGGGCGAACGCCCGAATAGACCATCTGGTCGGCAATCGCCATGGAGAGATCAACGCCATGCGCCTCTCCGATCAGATGCAGCATCAGGTCGGTGGCTGCCGTCCCGCCTGAGGCGGTGACAAAGGCTTCATCTGCAACGAACACGTTGCGGACCAGTTCGACCTCCGGAAAATTCTCCTGGAAGCTGTCGTGGAAGGCCCAGTGCATGGCAGCGCGCCGGTTGTTCAGAAGTCCCGCCTTGGCAAGCACAAAGGCTCCGGAGCAGATGGCACCGATCCGGGTACCGCGCGCGCGCTCCCGGCGGATGAAGGACAGAACATCGGATGACGCGCGCTCCCCGACATTCAAGCCGGAAATCAGAAAAAGGCTGCTTCTTGAGGGAAGTGGGTCGAGACCCTGGTCGACGAGTGTCACGGTCCTGTTCGAACAGGTTGCCCTGTCACCTGAAGGTGATGCCAGCTGCCAGCGGTAGAGTTCCTTGCCAGACAGCAGGTTGGCGATCCTCAGCGGTTCGACCGCACAGGAAAACGCAATATGGGAAAAATCGTCCAGCAGCAGAAAGGTGACGTCGGTTGTGCAGGGCATGTCGCTTTTCTCCGGCCTCTGTCGCCTCAGGCTCATACAGGCTGAGGACGCCTTTGTATAATTATTGTGTTGCTATTGTATTCATCATGTATACAAGCAGGTCAACAAAAATCGGAAGGGGAACGCTCCCATGCCCAACGTGCGCGGCACAGCCAAATCCGTTGCTTATGAAGACCTGAAGCGGGAAATCCTGACGCTTGAGCGCCAACCCGGCAGCGCTTTGGAAGAAAGCGAACTGTGTGATCGCTATGGCCTGTCGCGAACACCATTGCGTGAGGTGCTGCAGCAGCTCTCCGGAGAAGGTTACGTGACGCTGCAGCTGAACAGGGGCGCGCGGGTTTCCGACATGACCCATTACACGCTCCGCGACTTTTTCCTTGCAGCACCGCTGATCTACAGCGCGATCCTGCGCCTCGCGGTCCAGAATGCAACACCGCCCCAGATCGAAGAGCTCAAAACTGCGCAGGAAGCCTTCCGGAGCGCCCTTGCCTCCGGCAACGTGACCGAACGGGCCCTGACCAATGACCAGTTCCATCGCATTACCGGGCACATGGCAGGTAACAGCTATCTGCTCGCAAGCCTTGACCGGCTGCTCATCGACCACACACGGATTGCGATGACCTTTTTTCGTCCGAAGACCGGCGCAGCAGACGACCGTCTTGCACTCGCCTGCCGGCAGCATGACGAGATGATCGCCTGTATCGAGAGCGGCGACGAGGACCGGGCTGCCGAACTCGCACTCGAACACTGGGCGCTGTCACGCGACCAAATCGAATTGTTCGTGATGCCCGCCGGGCTGGAAGCACCGCTCGGTGCACCACCAAAACAAAAATCCGCATGAGGCAGAAATGAAACCCATAATGACGTTCGAGGGCATCTATACGCCCGTGGTCACGCCCTATGACGACGACGGCAATGTTGTCTGGGACGCCCTGGAAAAGGTGATCGACCATCTGGTTGAAAGCGGTGTTCACGGGCTGATCTCGGGCGGTTCGACCGGAGAGAACTATACCCAGACCGTCGAGGAGCGCCTCGAATTAGCAAAGTTCACAAGGGATAAACTTGCGGACCGGCTGCCCCTGATCGTCGGAACCGGCACCATGCGGACCCCGGATTCAATCGCCCTGGCGGAAGGTGGGGCCAAACTGGGTGCGGCGGCGCTCCTGGTGGCAACGCCCCCCTATGCGGTTCCAACCGAGCGTGAGAATGCGCTCAACGTTCTGACCATCGACCGGGCGGCCGACCTACCGATCATGCTCTACAACTACCCGGGCCGGATGGGCGTCAACATGGGCGAGGAGTTCCTCGACCGGGTTGGCCGTTCGCGCAATGTCTGTGCCATCAAGGAAAGCTCCGGCGACATTAACAGGGTGCATCTGCTGGCCCGCGACTACCCGCATATCCAGATGTCCTGCGGCATGGACGATCAGGCGCTGGAGTTCTTTGCATGGGGCGCGCGCAGCTGGGTCTGCGCCGGATCGAATTTCCTGCCTCACGAGCATGTCGCACTTTACCGGGCCTGTGCGGTGGACGGAGACTTCACAAAGGGCCGCCGGATCATGTCGGCGATGATGCCGCTGATGCGCGTCCTGGAACAGGGCGGCAAATTCATTCAGTGCGTCAAACACGGCGTTGAAATGACCGGTCTTTACGCCGGTCCGCCGAGACCGCCGCTAAAGGCACTCAACAAGGATGACAAGCGTCAGCTCGAACAGGTCATTCGCGTTCTGAAATCCACAATCGAAGACATTACGGCGGGAGCATGAGCATGACGGATCTTCTCACTCGCGAGGAATACAAGGCGCTCGCGGCCAAGCTCGCTCTGCCGACAAACGCATTCATCGATGGCGGTTACCGGCCTGCGCAATCGGGCAAGACATTTCAGACCATCAATCCGGCGACGGGTGAAACACTTGCCGAGATCGCTGCCTGCGGCGCGGAGGACGTCGATTTTGCCGTGTTGAAGGCACGCGAAGCCTTCGAGGATGGCCGCTGGTCGAAAATGCATCCGTCAGAGCGCAAGGACATTCTCATCCGCTTCGCCAAGCTCCTGACCCGCAACCGCCGCGAACTCGCTGTCATGGAAAGCCTCGACAGCGGCAAAACCATCTTCGACTGCGAGACCGTGGATGTTCCCGAAACCATCCACTGCCTGAAATGGCATGCGGAAGCCATCGACAAGATCTACGATCAGGTGTCGCCCGCCTCGGACGATCATATCGCCATGATCGTGCGCGAACCTGTCGGTGTCGTCGGCCTTGTGCTGCCCTGGAACTTTCCGCTGCTGATGTTGGCCTGGAAAATTGGACCGGCCCTTGCCGCTGGTTGCTCTGTCGTCGTCAAGCCGGCGGAAGAAACCTCGTTGACGGCTCTTCGTGTCGCTGAACTCGCCTCGGAAGCGGGTATTCCGCGCGGTGTTCTGAATGTCGTTCCCGGTTCCGGCCCGGAGGTCGGAGAACCGCTCGGCAGCCATATGGATGTCGACATGATCTCCTTCACCGGTTCCACAGAAACCGGTCGCCGTTTCCTGCGCTATGCCGCGGACAGCAATCTGAAGGAAGTCGTTCTGGAGATGGGTGGCAAGAACCCGAGCGTCGTTTTGAAAGACGCCGAAAATCTTGATCGTGTTGCCGCGCATGTCGTCAACGGCGCATTCTGGAACATGGGTGAAAACTGCTCTGCCAGCTCGCGGCTGATCGTTGAAAAAGAGATCAAGGACGCACTTCTTGAGCGGATTTTTGCGCATGCTCGCGAGTGGACCATGGGGGATCCGCTCGATCCGGAACACCGGGTGGGTGCGCTGGTCTCGCCGGAGCATTTCGGCAAGGTCTGCTCCTACCTGGACACCGGGGCGACGGTTCTCATGGGCGGCAAGGCGAAGGACGGCGCCTTTGTCGAGCCGACCATCCTGGAAGCATCGGCGGAGTCCACCGTTGCACGCGAGGAGATCTTCGGGCCCGTCCTGAACGTTCTGACCGTCAGCGGTTTCGACGAGGCGATCGACCTGGCCAATTCGACGGAATACGGTCTTGCCGCGTCGATCTTCACGGCAAATGCGAAAAAGGCACTGCGCGGGGCACGCTCGATCCGGGCAGGAACCGTGACGGTAAACTGTTTCGGCGAGGGCGATATCGCGACACCCTTCGGCGGCTTCAAGCAGTCCGGCTTCGGCGGGCGCGACAACAGTCTTTCAGCGCATGATCAGTACACGCAGATCAAGACGATCTGGCTGGATCTTTCCGATGACGAGGACGAGGCCGTCGAATGACGACGATCTGGTCCGCCAAATCGCTGCCGGACCTCAAGGGACCGGCGGCCTGGAACCGTATACTGGCGGACCAGCCGGCCCCGCAGGCGCTCAAGGAGTCCACGACGGCCGATATCGTTGTCATCGGGGCCGGCTTTGCCGGGCTCTCTGCAGCGCGGCGTCTCACCCAGATCGAACCATCCCTGAATGTTGTCGTCCTGGACGCCTGCCGAATTGCCGAAAGCTCCGCCGGGCGGAATTCCGGCTTCATGATCGATCTGCCACACGAACTCAACTCTGAAGACTATGCGGGAGCGGGTGACGATCAGGCAGTNACCTCGCTCAACCGCAAGGCCATCGCCTTTGCNGGCGATGCCGTCGACGATTACNGGATNGANGCNAATTTCTTCGACAGAGCCGGCAAGATAAACGGCGCCGCAAGCACCAAGGCGACCGAGCACAACGAAAGCTACGCCAAACACCTGAACAGTCTCGGCGAGACGTTCGAGATGCTGGATGCCCGGCAGATGACGGAGATCACCGGGAGCCGGCACTATCACTCAGGTCTCTTTACGCCGGGCACGGTCATGCTGCAGCCGGCGGGCTATATTCGCGGCCTTGTCAGCGGACTGCGACAAGCCGGCGTGCGCGTTTTTGAGCAAAGTCCCGTTACGCGGTTTCTGCGTCAGGGAACCTGCTGGCAGGTGCAGACGCCGGGCGGTGACGTCTCGGCGCAGAAGATCATCCTGACGGTCAACGGCCACCTGGAAAGCTTCGGCTTCGAACGCGACCGGCTGATGCAGCTTTTTCTGTTTGCGGTCATGACACCGGAACTGGGNGACGNTGCCCTTTCAAAACTTGGTGGCGCGCCGCGCTGGGGCGTGACGCCTTCGGATCCGATGGGCACCACCATGCGCCGGATTGATACNGGTCAGGGCGGCAACAGGATCGTCACCCGAACCTGTGCCCTGCTCAAACCGAACATGCACCCGGGGGCCAAAAGTCTTCAGAGAGCNGCNCGGGTNATGCAGCAAAAGTTCGATCAGCGTTTTCCGCAGCTCGCCGGTATCAAGATGGAATATCAATGGGCCGGGCACTTGTGCCTCAGCCTNAATTCCGTCGCNGTCATGCGCGAGCTGGAAGACGGTGTTTANTCCGGCTGCGTGCAAAACGGCCTCGGCACCGCGCGCGGAACCCTGACCGGCATTGGCGCAGCCGACCTTGCCTGCGGTCTTTCAACGGAAATCACACGGCATTTCACGGCCGAGGCACAGCCGAAGAAACTGCCCCCTCAGCCCTTCCGCGAAATAGGCGCCAATATCGTCCTGCGCTGGAAAGAATGGCGGGCGTCGGCGGAGTAGATATCTGGACACTTTTGTTGTCGGTAGCGAACCGCTGCGCTTTTTTGGGACGGTTATCCCCGATCAAGTCGGGGATGACGAGCGACCCAAGCGGAATCTGGTTGGACAGTAACGCCGATCCGGTTCACACCTGACACCTCATCCTGAGGAGGGCTGAAAGCCCGTCTCGAAGGATGGGCGGCATACTCAGGAGTGCGCGGCCCATCCTTCGAGACGCGCATACCTGCGCTCCTCAGGATGAGGGTGAGGGTGTCGACTGGTTTTCGTGCCTGCTGTCGCGCAATCCTAAACCACCCAACCGAAAACATACCCGGCAATCAGCGAGCCAGTTACGGCCAGGGCCAAATAGAGCAGGAACGGACGCAGCTTCAGGACCGGGAAGATCGCCAGGGCGCCCCAGATGCTGACGACGCCGCCGGAGACCAGAAACGCCATCGCCGCACCGGGTGACATGCCGTTGTCGACCAGACCGCGGGTAAGCGGCAGCGCGGCGTAGCCGTCGATATAGGCCGGTGCGCCGACGAAGACGGCAGCCGGGATCGCCCACCACTTGTCGTCGCCGACATACTGGGCAAGCGACCCGGGCGTGATTGCAGCATTAAGGGCGTATTCGGCGTAGAAGGCAGGGATCAGGCAGATCAGGATCAGGCGCGTCGTCGCCGCGGCCTGACGAAAAAACGCTTGGCGCCGGTCCTGGTCCCGCCAGACATGCGGTTCGAATGCGCCAGCACCGCAACAGGATCCGGCCGACAGGTCGGCTGCAAGGCCGCCGGTTCGCAACACGGATTGCCCGGGCCCGCTTCCCGTTATCAGAGCCGTGACTGTCCCCCCCATGAGGCCCAGAGAGAACGCCGCCAGGGTCTTGCCGAGTGCGAATGCCAGACCTAGCGTCGCGGCCGTGGTTGCCAACATGGCCGGATCGGTGACGGGGGAGGACAGCCAGAACGCCATTACCGGCGCAAAGGGAACGCCGGCGGCCAGAAGTCCAACCATCAACGGCAAGATGGTGACGCCGCACACAGGTGTAATCGCGCCGATCGCTGAAGCCGCAATGACTGCCCGTAGCATACGTCCTTCAAAGGCACGGCTGATGATCCGGTCAGCGCCGCTCGACATGATCCATGCGGTCAGCAGGATGCCCGGCACAACAAGAGGAGCGACGTCGATCAGGCCCTGTGCGGTGAACTTGAGCCCGCTCCAGGTGAAATGCGGCCAGAGCCAAGCCATTCCCGCCACAAGAAACAAAGCGGCGAAAGCCACATGCTGGCGCGTGACTTGAAAACTTGATGAAACCGTCCGGTCGGACATGGCGGAGCTCCTGTGCTTGACAAGCGCAGGATAGGCATGCTGCTTTAATTGGTAAAACGAATATCTTTAATATCGGATATTGAAATCTTCGATGAATAATCTGGATAGCGAACTCCTCAGGACATTTCTCGCGGTGGCCGAAACCGGCAGCATTACCGAAGGCGCCCGCGTGATCGGCCGGTCGCAGTCAGCAACAAGTCTGCAGATCATGCGCCTGGAAGAGGTCGTCGGACGGGAGTTGTTCGACCGCACCGGGCGCGGCGTGAACGTCTCGGATACCGGACAGCGGCTTTTGCCGGTCGCAAAGGAAGTGACCGGACGCCTGGACACGGCGCTGCGTGAACTGACGGCCGACGGGCTGCGCGGAAAGCTGCGCCTGGCAATCCCCGATGACCACGGGCGCGCCAAGCTGACGCGCATCATTGCCGGCTTTTGCCCAGTCGCATCCTTATGTCGAGCTGGATGTCAGAAGTTCCTTGAGCGTCGACTTTCCCGAACTGCTGGCAAAGGGATTGCTCGATCTTGCCGTCTATGAGGTTGAAACCGTCAACGCGCAAGAGGAAGTCGTTTACCGGGATCCGACCCACTGGAGCGGACTTTCTCACATGGACCATGCCGCTCTTGATCCTGTTCCCGTTGCGTTGTTCGACAGGGCCTGCTGGTGGCGCGACGCGGCGATCAAATCCCTCGAAGCTGCAAACAGATCCTATCGGGTTGTGTATTCAAGCCAGAGCGTCTCAGGTGTCAAAGCCGCAGTCGAAGCAGGCGTAGCGGTCGGCCTTCTCGGGCGCACATCCATCGAAGCGCCGCTAAAGATGCTGAACCACGAAGAGGGTTTCGAACCGACACCGGTCTCGCATCTGGTCATCGGCACGGCGGAAGGGACCGAAACCGCGCCAATACGCTCGATGAAGGAAGCGATCCGGCAGGCCTTCCGTCAATAACCTGTTTGCCGCTAGAGAGCCGGCGCGCGTTCCACCGTGGTCAGGGAAGGCTCAGCCTTGTCATGCGGCCGCCGTCGACGACATAGGTCTGGCCGGTTACGAAACCGCTTTCAGAGGAGGCCAGGAACGCGACGAGTGCGGCCACCTCTTCCGGATTTCCCGTCCGTCCAATCGGATGGATAGATCCAACCTCATGCCTGAACGCTTCCGGGTCCGGCATGGCGTTGATGAAGTCCAGATTGAGGTCCGTGTCGATCCAGCCAGGTGCAACGGCATTGCACCTGATGCCGTCCCGGCCATGGTCGACAGCGACAGCGCGCGTCAGACCGTGCAGACCGGCTTTTGAAGCCGAATAGGCCGCGTGCCGTTCGTTGCAGCCAATGCCCTCGATCGATCCGACATTAACGATCGTGCCGCCATTCTTTCGAAGGTGAGGCAGTGCGTGCTTGATCATCAGGAACGGGGCGGTGAGATTGACTTTGAGAGATCGCTGCCAATCCGCCAAAGCCATGTCTTCGACCGAGGCTTCCTGCATGATCCCGGCATTGTTNACGAGGACATCCAGCCGGCCGGCCTGCTCCGTGACGCCATCGACCACGCGCGCAGNTGCANCCGGATCAGCAAAGTCTGCNGTGACATGCGGGAAGTCGGGGTCGGCGCTGCGCTGCGCGGTATAAACCTCCGCCCCNTCNTCCCGAAAGCGGCGCGCAATTGCCTGGCCGATGCCGCTGCGGCCGCCCGTGACCAAGGCGACCTTTCCCTCAAACCGTCTCATGACACGGACTTGCCGCCGTTGACTTCGACCAGGGATCCGCACATGTAGCGGGCTGCATCAGAGGCCAGGAAAAGAACCACATCGGCAATGTCGTCTGGTTTGGCCACGCGACCGAGCGGTACGGTTTTGCCGAGCTCGTCAATGGCGGTCTGCGGATCGAAGCCGCGTGTCTCAAATCCCGTTCTCAGCATTGGCGTGTCAACTTCGTTCGGGCAGACGGCGTTGATCCTGATGCCGTCGCGGGCGTGATCCTGCCCCATGCACTGGGTCAGCGACGCGATCGCCGCCTTTGTCATGCAGTAAACCGCATGGTTNGGGCCCGGGTGGACGCCCCAGCAGGATGCGACGTTGACAATCGCTCCGCCGCCATTTGCCGCCATGAGCGGNATGGCNGCNCGGCAGATNCGAAGCGGNGCCTCGATGTTCACACCGATTGAAAGCCCAAGGTCGGCATCGGAGGTTTCNGTNACAGGTCCGCGCGTCATGAAGCCGGCGTTGTTNACGACNATATCGAGGCCGCCNAGCGCCTCGGCTGCAGCCGCAGGCAGGGTGTCGCAATANGCNGCNTCGAGCAGGTTTCCCTCCAANGCGGCCTCGGCTTCAAGATTTGCACAAATCCGGTCAGCGCCCGCAACCATCGCGCCCTCGGAGCGGAGCATCGCAGTGATGGCTTGCCCTATTCCGCCAGCCGCTCCGGTGACCAGAGCTTTCTTGCCTGAAAATCGCATGAGACATCTCCCGGTCAGTAAACGGCGATGGGGGTTCCAAACAGGGTTTCATTGACATCAATACCAAGGCCGGGGCCGGTCGGCAGATCAATATGGCCGTCTTTGATCCTGACACCCTTGTCGCGCGAATACGGCGTCTCAATCATGGGCTCGGCCAGCCAGACCCCCTCCAGAAGCGGCGGCTTCACCGTCGCTGCAACATGGGTGCAGGCCGCGGCGATGATATCACCGCCCCAGGCGTCATCGCATGTATGCGGCAGATTGCACGCCTCGCAGATATCGCGGAAGGCAGCCATTTGCTGCAGCCCACCGATGCGGGTCACCTTCATGCCGAAACCATCGACCAGCCCGGAACCGGCGGCGCGAATGACCGTGGCCAGATCGACGCCGCTTTCATCCATGTAAATCGCATGCTGGACCTGCGGACGGATCTTCTCCAGATCTTCAATGCTGTTGCAGGGTTGTTCCATGACAAACGGAATGTCAGGACACTCCCGGCTGACGCGCAAGGCGTCTCGTGTCGTCCAGCCACGATTGCCGTCAACGGCCAGACGAACGCCAGTTCCTCCGATCTTTTCCCAGACCTTGCGGATCGTTTCGATGTCCAGCTCCACAGGCCGGCCGCCGACCTTGATCTGAAGGCGCGGAAATCCCTGACCGCTTTTTTCCGCAGCCAGCCTTGCGATGTCGTCCGGCGCGCCGACACCGGTCGCGTAATAGGACGGCAACCTGTTGTTGGCGACGCCGCCCAGCAGGTCCGCAACGCGAACGCCGTGCTGCTTGCCGATCAGATCATGAACCGCGATGTCGATGGCCGCCTTGGCGTAGTTGTGACCGTTGAGTGAACCATGCATGGTCCGGTTCAGGGTGAGCGGCAGGGCTTCCGTGCCGATCAAGGCTGGTGCCATCTGCTGAAGCGCCGACTGTGCACCACGGGCATGGGCTTCAGCATAAGTCGGACCAACCGGGCAGGTTTCGCCCCAGCCGACAAGTCCGTTGTCCGCAACCAGTTTGACCAAGGTTGTTTCCAGCGCCCAGACCTCGGCATTCGCCATGGTATAGGGCCCGTTTTTGACCGGAAGATCATGCCGGAAGATCTCTACCGATTTTATTTTCATACGCGTGTCCTGAAGGCATCGACCGGAATTGAAACGATGAATTTAACCGGCCGGCGGCGGGCTCAGTTGCACAGAACCGTCAATAGTCCTGATTGAGTGCGTCTTCCGCCGGGATCTCGCGTTCGCGGCGTGCAATATAGTCGAGCAGCGCTTCGTTCCTGGCCTCGTCCAGCTTCGGTTCCTGATATTCGGACAGGAGTTTGCGCGCCTGCTTCAACGCACGCTCGGTGATCTCGACTTCGCCTTCAGCCTTCCATTGTTCGATGGAGTTGTTGTCGAACATGTCGGGCATGAAAAACGCGCGCTGGAAGTTTTCCTGGGTGTGCGGATGGCCGAGATAGTGTCCGCCGGGCCCCACATCGCGCACGGCTACCATAGCCTCGTCGAAATCATCCCATCTCGGACCCTCGGCCATGCGGTAGACCATCGCGCTCTGCTCGGCATCGACGATGAATTTGGCAACGGAACAATGCATGCCCGCTTCGTTCCAGCCGGCCGTGTGCCAGATGTAGTTGGCGCCCGCGTGGATGACGGCATTCAGCGTCGTTGCGCTTTCATATCCGGCCTGGGCGTCGAATGTCTTCGCCCCACCGAGTGATCCGGACGTGCGCCAGGGCACGTCGTAGTGCCGCGCAAGCTGCCCGATCAGGAAGTTCATCAGGCTGATCTCGGGCGTCCCGGCCATCGGCGCGCCGGACTTCATCGAGACGGTGGACAAGTAGTGCCCGTAGATTGCCGGGGCGCCCTTGCGGATCACCTGTGTGTAGGCGAGCGCGCTGAGCGCTTCTGCGTTGAGCTGCGCAACGGCCGGTACGACGGAGGCGGGCGTGTTGGCGCCGCCCAGGACGAAGGGCGAGCACAGCACCGGCTGGTTGCGCCTGGAAAACGCGCGCATCGCCCCAAGCATGGTCTCATCCCAGACCAGGGGTGAGTTTCCGTTGCAGTTGCCGGTCGTCACCGGATGGTCTTCCAGATACTCCTCGCCAAACAGGATCGCGCACATCTCAATGACGTCTTCGGCATTCTTCGGGCTCGTCGTCATGCCCATGAATGTCTTGTCGGAATGTTTCATCGACGAATAGGTGATGCGCAGGTGGCGGTGGCTGATGGGATGGTCGTAGGGCTCCACGATGTGGTGTGCACTTGAGTGGATCGCCGGAAGCATGTGGCTCAGCTTGTGGAACATGGCCAGATCTTCGAGCGTCGGATTGCGCCGCACGTCATCGAGATCGCGCAGGAATGGCGCACCTGTCATCGGCACGAAGATAGACCGGTTGCCGCCAAGCGGAACGTTCTTTTGCGGATTGCGGGCGTGATAGGTGAAGCTTGAGGGGATCGTGCTGATCAGTTCGCGTACATGGCCGCGGTCAAGATAGACCCGCTCACCATCAACCTTGGCGCCGGCTTTTTTCCAGTCGTCCAGGGCAATCGGGTCGCGAAAGATGATGCCGACCTCTTCCAGGATCGACATGGACGCGTCGTCGAGCTTGCGGATCTGGTCTTCGTCAAGCGGTTCGCACAGCGGCAGGTTCCGGGTCAAGCCGGGGAGCATGTCGTGGTCGGGTGCGGTCCGGATGGCCCTGCGGCCTGCCCGGCCGCCGCTACGGCTGCGCGCTGCAACACTCATGAAGTTCTCCGAAGTCTTGTCGTGTTTGACTCCAGATTGCGCCTGCGGCCCGGTTCTTTCCTGTCCAAATCCGAACACGGTCCGCATTTTCCGACATTCGGCTGGATTTTGACGCCCATGCTAACGGTTTGCGCGCTCGCACCCATCCGATCACATTTTTCTTGAAATGCTGCGATGGCTGTTTGAGACCCAATTTTGGCGGTTTCAGCATAACCCGCCAGAATTGTTCAAATAGTCTGCTCCAGGTGGAGATCAACGTTCGGAGAGCTTGGCGTGGAGGAACGGCCGCTTTCGCACATCCGAGTGCTCGATTTCGGGCATTATCTGGCAGGGCCGCTTGTCGGCATGATGCTCGCCGATCTCGGAGCTGAAGTGATCCGCATCGACCCTCCGGGCGGGCCGCGGTGGCAGGATCCGGCCTTTGACATGCTGTCGAGGGGAAAACGTGCCCTCTCACTCGACCTCAAATCGGAAGAAGGCAGGCGAACCGCCTTGGCGTTGGTGGCGCGTTCCGATGTTGTCATCGACAATTTCCGGCCCGGCGTGATGGAGCGGCTCGGCCTGGCGCCGGAAAGGCTTCGAGACGTCAATCCCGCCATCATCTCCCTTTCCCTGCCCGGCTTTGCCTCCACCGATCCAGACCTCAGGGACATTGCAGCCTGGGAAGCGGTGATCGCCGCCCGGACCGGTCAATTCACCGATATGGGGCTGAGCCGCCGCCTGATGGGTATCAATCCGTCCTTCACGCCGCTCGGGCTGGCATCGGCTTATGGGGCCGCATTCGGTGCCATGTCCCTTCTTTTTGCGCTCTCTGCGCGTGAACGAACAGGCGGCGATCACATCGAGGTTCCGCTCGCATCGGCCCTCTTTGAAGGCCTCGTCTACAATTGCGAGCAGATCGAGAACTACCCTGACCGCTACAAGTCGCCACGCGAACTGGAGCTGGAGCGCCGTTCGGCACTCGGNTTGCCCAACAANCTGGANTTTNCTGAACTTTCCGAATTTCTGGACCCGTTCTACCGCACNTATACCTGNGCGGATGGCCGAGGATTTTACGTCGTCGCCTGTTCGATCGTGACCCATCCANGTCGNGTTCTTGAAATCCTTGGCCTTCANGANTTGTTGNAGAGCCTTCCGGACTTCGATGTNTATCTCGACCAGACGGAGTGGCCAGCCGACTGGGCNCTCCGCAGCTATCCCGTCGGTACGAAGGACCGTGTCCGGATTTCCGAGGCCATGAAAGCGGCTTTCCTGACCAGGCCGTCCCATGAATGGGAAGAGCTTTTCGGTGCGGCAAAAGCCCCGGCGACCGCGCAGCGCAGCACCAGAGAATGGCTGCAGGACCCGCATGCATTGCAATCGGGTCTGGTTCTTGAGGTCGACGACCCGCGTCATGGCCGGATGCGGCAAATGGGAAATGTGTGCTGGCTCGCCGGTGTCAGCGCGGCCACTTCCAAGCAGCCCGGTCCAGTGCCGGACATGTTTCGCCAGGATTTGCCGGACCTGTTGCGCGAGCCCGTTCGGGGCAGCAAAGGTTTTCAGGACGGCGGATGGCTCGACGGGCTCAAGGTGCTTGATCTGACAAATGTCATTGCCGGGCCCACGATCGGCTCGACGATCGCACGCTTCGGGGCGGAGGTCACGCTTGTCCAACCGGTTTCGCCATCGGTCGACCCCTGGAATGCGGTCGTGTTCGGGTTGCAGGCCCATCGCGGCAAGAAAAGCATCCTCTTGAACCTGCGCACGCCGGAGGGGAAAGAGACGCTCTGGAAACTTGTCGCCAATGCCGACGTCGTCACCATGAACGGCACGGACGAGCAACGCCTCGCATTGGGTCTGAGTGAAGACAGGCTGCGCGATATCAATCCGCGGCTGATCCTCGTTCAACTTGACGCTTTCGGCGCGCCACTGCGCGGCCCGAAGTCGGATCATCTCGGCTATGACGATCTCGCTCAGGCAGCAACAGGTGTCATGACACGCTTCGGCGGTGGACTGGAAACGCCGGAGGAGCATGCCCATTTCGGTACGATCGACGTGCTCGCCGGGTTCTGCGCGTGCGCGGCACTCGGCGCGGCACTGGAACGGCTGCGGGTGACCGGCGAAGGCAGCATTGCACGCGCGTCGCTCGCAGCGGCAGGTGAACTGATCCAGGCCCAGTTCATGTATGACTTCGCCGGCCGCAAACCCTTCGACGAGCCCTCCGGGCGTCATGTTCGGGGATGGGGACCGTTCTATCGCTGTTACAGAGCTTCAGACGGCTGGATGTTCTTTGCAGCGCCCACCTTGAAAGAACACATCCTGCAGCATGTTCCCGAATTCGAAGGGCTTCACGCCGGAGATGAAGCCGCGCTCGAAGCTTCTTTGGCAGAGTGTTTCAGGGAACATCCGGTTGCTTTCTGGACAAGGCGGATGGCCGGGACATCTGCCGCCGTCGTGCCCCTCGGATCACTTCATTCGACCCGCGACAGCTCCCTCAAGATGGAGAGCGAAGGTGCGGTTGACCTGTCGATTGGAACGTTCTGCGCTGTTCGACACGACACCCATCCGATGGGTCGGTGGGTGGATCTGGTTGCGCCCAATGCCGTCCGGCCCGTTCGAGGTCGCATTACGGTCCCGGGGCCTGCGCCGAAATACGGTGCGGACACCCGCGAGATATTGTCAGGTTTGGGGCTCGATCCGTCCGAGATCGAAGACATGCTTGCAACAGGTGCCGCAGGCGAGCGCTGGTCCGAAAAGTATCTGCCGGAATGAGGCCATGACAGCAAGGTCGAAACACGGAGCCATCACCCCGAGGACGCGAGCCAGAGCCCGCCACATTCTCGACCACTACTATATCGGCCCCGCGCGCGACCAAGACGTCTTGGAGATCTGGGGCTACACACCAAAAATGTCTTATTTCCCCGGCGAACAGGTGGACCTTTGCGTTTCGACGACTGCCGCCGAATGGGATCTCGAAATCGGGCGCGACGGATCGGAATACGTTGCCTGCCTGGAAGAGACCGGGCTGGAAGGGCAGCACCAGGATACGCCGGAAGACTGTTCGGTCTCTGGTTGCGGCTGGCAACCTTCCTATTCCTTTGTGATCCCGCAGGACTGGCGGCCTGGTGGCTATCTCGTGACGCTCCGTGCCCGCAGCGGTGATGACCAGGTCGAAGAACATCACGTATTTCTTGTCCGCCAATCTCCCGAAACGGAGAACTTTGCCTTCGTTCTTGTATGCGCCAGCAGCACCTGGCTTGCCTATAACTGCTGGGGCGGATCGAACCACTATGAAGGCATCACGGGCGAAAACGGCGATGCCTTTTCTCCGGTTCTGTCGACGCAGCGCCCCTGGAGCCGGGGCTTCTGCAAATTGCCCGAAGGTGCACCACGAGCCGTCCCCGAGCATCAACCCCGGCCCGGCGACATGGTGCGGTACCCCTATATGGAATGGGCTTACAGCTACGGATACTCAAAGAAATATGCGTCTGCCGGTTGGGCGAGCTACGAGCGGTACTTCGCCCGTTGGGCGGAGCAGGAAGGGTACGCGTTCGACTTTGTCACTCAGCACGATCTGCACGGGGATCCGGATCTCCTGAAAAGGTACAGATGCGCCGTCTTCGTTGGACACGACGAATACTGGAGCGCGGCGATGCGCGATGCTGTTGATGAATACGTTCGCGGGGGTGGCCGTGTTGCGCGGTTCGGCGGAAATTTTCTCTGGCAGGTTTGTCTGGAAGATGAGGGACGCCGCCAGGTCTGCTACAAGTACGAGGCATCACAACGCGATCCGGTTGTTGGCACAACTGAGGGCCGCTTGACGACGGGCGCGTGGGAGTCCCCGGAAGTGAACCGGCCCGGTGCCCTGACATTCGGCGTCAACGGACTGCGGGGTATTTACGCCGAACTCGGCAATTGCGCCGGAAGTGGCGCCGGCGGGTTCACTGTTTACCGGCCCGAGCACTGGGCGTTCGCGGGAACCGGTCTTGGCTACGGCGACGTCCTCGGCGCCTCCAGCCGTATATTCGGATATGAAGTGGACGGCCTGGACTACAGGTTCGTTGATGGGCTTCCCTTCCCGGCTGGAACCGACGGCGCTGCACAGGAGATCGAAATCCTGGCAATGGGGCTCGCCACCAACGTTGAAACCGACCGCGCAGTTTGGGGTGAGACCCTCTATATCGGCGCGAGCGATGCGGAATTCAGGGCCAAAACGCTGTCCGGCGAAGTAACACCTGAGACACTGGCAACAAGCTCCCGCGGAAGCGGGATGATGGTGTCCTGGCGCACCGGTTTGGGGGACGTTTTCGCATCGGCAACTTGCGAATGGGTCATGGGGCTTCACCGCAAGGATCTGCAGGTTGAACAGGTTACGCGCAACGTGCTTGACCGATTTGGAGACGAAGGAGGAACAGGTGCCAACGTCGCCTGACAGAGACTGCGCTGCAATGCAGCGGATGCAGCCAAACAAATCGAAATTCAGACAGCCACAGCGGAGCAAAACTCACATAACGAACATCGCGCTTTCTAGGGTCGGCCCACTAAGTTGCCTGCATCGCCCGGCGCAAAGCTTGGGGAGCTACGGTTTTAAAGGTTAAAAATTGTTAATTTCTGACGCATTGCCAGATGTTGACTAAGTATTCAATAATATTGGCAGCATCCAATGAGCTCAGATGGCAGCTTGCTGCTCAAAAGTGAAGCAAATGGTCAAATTCTGTGCTGCAACGCAGAAAAATTGGAGTTAATCACGATCAAAAAATTGAAAGGAAGAATTTCGTCAAAAGGGTAGCGGAATCGGCACTGTTCGTGTTTTGCTGATTAAATGTCGCATATGAGCTTTGCAAATACCCGAAAAATGCTGAAGCTACATTTGGGAAAAGCGCCGGTTCAATGTCCGGCAAAGAATCCAAAAGGGGAGTAAGTATGACAAAATCCAAGAATCCGGAGTTACTCAATAACCTGGAGAAGGCCGCGCGCACGGGCGGCATCTCCAAGCGTGAATTCCTGCAGTATTCCATGCTTGCCGGTGTAACGGCCTCTACGGCAACCGGTCTTTGGACGTCCCAGGCAAAAGCGCAGCCGAAACGTGGTGGCACATTCCGCTACGGTGTGCACGACGGTAACTCGAGTGACAGCCACGATCCGGGTACGTATCAGAGCGTTTATTCCATCCAGCTCGCGCACACGCACCGCAGCTATCTGACCGAAATCACCGAGGAAAACGGCCTTGGCCCCGACATGGCTGTCGGCTGGGAAGCAAGCCCGGACGCGAAGACCTGGACCTTCGAACTGAACACGGACGCAACCTTCCATGATGGTCGCAAGTTCACCGCCAACGACGCTGTTGCATCACTGAATTTCCACCGTGGTGAAAAGTCGACCTCCGCAGCGAAGGCGCTGCTCGACAGTGTCGTCGACATCAAGGCCGACGGTGACAAGCACGTCGTCATTGAACTCAGCCAGGGCTTCGCGGATCTCCCCTGGATCCTGACCGACTACCACCTGGTCATGCTGCCGGCGCGCGACGACGGCACGGTTGATTGGGAAAGCGGTGTCGGCGCTGGCCCGTACAAGATCGAGCAGAACGAATTCGGCATCGGCACCTCGCTGGTTCGTCACGACGGCTGGCACCGTGAAGGCGCCTGGTTCGACCGCGTCGACATGACCGTGTTGAACGACCCGAATGCCCGTCAGACGGCGCTTGTAACCGGCGATGTCGACGCGATCTCCTCCGTCGACCTGAAAACCATGGCCCTTCTGCAGCGCCATCCGGATGTGGAACTCGACAACATCCCGTCCGGCTCCGCAATCACGCTGCCGATGTTCTGCGATGTTGCTCCGTTCGACAATGTGGACGTCCGCATGGCCCTGAAACTGGCGATCGACCGCGAGGAAATCGTCGAAAAGATCGTCTTCGGCACCGGCACGCCCGGCAACGACTTCCACGTTTCGCCGAACATGCCTTACTTCCCGGCTGACATTCCGCAGCGCACGTACGATCCGGAAAAAGCCAAGTGGCATCTGAAGCAGGCCGGCATGGAAAACCTCTCCGTCAGCCTGTCCGCTACGGACAGCGTGCTGCCGGGTGCGGTCGACATGGTCGTTCTTTACTCCGAACAGGCCAAGAAGGCTGGTATCGACCTCAAGCCGGTCCGTGAAGCAAGCGACGGCTACTGGTCGGATGTCTGGCTGAAGAAGCCGTTCGTCTTCGTGAAATGGGGTGCACGTCCGACACCGGACAACATGTTCACCCTGGCCTACAAGGACGATGCTGCCTGGAACGAGTCGCATTGGAAGAACGCCCGCTTCAACGAGCTGCTGCTTCAGGCCAAAGCGGAACTCGACGAGACCCGCCGCGCAGAGATGTATCACGAAATGTGCACGCTCGCCCGCGACGACGGTGGCACCATCATCCCGATGTTCGTCAACTTCGTCTATGCACGGCGCAAGAACGTCAAGCACGGTCCGAGCGTGGCGGCTTCCTGGGAAACCGATGGTGCACGTGGAACGCACCGCTGGTGGTTCGAGGGCTAACCAGACACAAGCGGCAGGTTCCGGCCTGCCGCTTTTTTGCACCGGGACTGTCCCACGGGGCAGTTCCACCCAAAGTGTCGGGTTATTTTTCACAAGACAAACCAGGGATCACTTCCAGATCCGCGCCCGACACTCTTCCGGCCAATTGGGGTGCCGGGCGTCTTTATTCTGGAGGGACAAATGGGGGACATCCTACAGCTGGTCCTAAAGAGACTTGGCTTAGGTTTGATCACGCTTTTGGTGATCTCATTCCTGATTTTCTTCGCAGTCGAGCTCCTGCCGGGCGATATTGCCCAAGCTGTTCTCGGACAGGCTGCAACACCTGAAACCGTCGCGGCATTGCGCGAAAAAATGGGTCTCGATCAACCCGCGCTCGTTCGGTATTTCCAATGGCTCGGCGGCGCAGTGACCGGTGACTTCGGCACCTCACTCATATCCGGGGAACGGGTGAGCGAGGCGATCAGCGACCGCTTCATCAACACGCTGTTTCTGGCGACCTACGCGGCCGTGATCGCGGTTCCGATATCGATCATACTCGGTGTCATCGTTGCGCTGCTTCGCAACACGATCTTTGACCGTGTCGCCAACGTCGTCACTCTGACATCCATCAGCTCCCCCGAGTTTTTCCTCGGCTACATTCTGATCCTCTACCTCGCCGTGAAAACCCAATACTTCCCGGCAATCGCGAGCCTCAGCAGCGACATGAGTTTCGGCGAATTGCTTCACCGGACGTTCCTGCCGGCGCTCACGCTGGTTCTTGTCGTCACGGCACACATGATGCGCATGACGCGTGCTGCGATCATCAACCTTCTGGCTTCGCCCTATATCGAAATGGCGCGCCTGAAAGGGGTGCCGCCATGGAAAGTGATCGTGAAACACGCACTTCCCAATGCGTGGGCACCGATCATCAACGTTGTTGCCCTGAACCTTGCGTATCTGATCACGGGCGTGGTTCTGGTCGAGGTTGTTTTCGTCTATCCGGGTATTGGCCAGCTTCTTGTTGACGCCGTGTCCAAACGCGACTTCCCGATCGTCCAGGCGTGCTGTCTCATCTTCGCTGCAACCTTCATCCTGCTCAACCTTGCAGCAGATGTCGGAGCAATCCTCACTAACCCGCGTTTGCGTCATCCGAAGTGAGGGCAGCGATATGAATTCATTCGTCATCGGATATTATGCGCTGCTAATCGGGGCTTCCTGCCTGGCTGCGTATTTCAAACAACGTCAGATCTTTTTGCTGATCTTCTCCCTCACCCTGGTGTCCTTCGTGACNGGGATCGTGGGCGGTGTACCGGCGCTTCGGTTCATCACGATCGCAGCGGGTCTGCTCGCGCTTGCGGCCGGCGTTTCCTACGCCTTCCGCGAGTTCCTGATCATCATCACGCCGGAGGGTGTCGCCAAGGAACTGAGAACAGCGCCCTTGACCGCCGCATTCGGTATGTTCGTGATCTTCACCTACGCCATTGCCGGTATCTTCGCGCCTGTTATCGCGCCGTTCGGCGAAGCGGAAGTGATCTCTTCCGCCTTTGCACCTGCGGATGAAAACATGCTCCTTGGAGCCGACCAGCTCGGCCGCGACATGTTCAGCCGGATCATCTATGGCGCGCGGAACTCCGTCGGACTGGCGCTGACCGCAACCGGTCTCGCCTTTATCCTCGGAGCCTTCGCAGGCCTGATGGCTGCGACGAAGGGCGGCTGGTTCGACCAGCTGATGGGCCGGGTCGCCGACGTTATCATGTCGGTTCCGTCTCTGATCTTCGCGCTTCTGATGCTGTCCATCTTCGGCACAAGCCTGGTTGTGATCGTCATCATCGTGGCCCTGATCTACTCGCCGCGCGTCTTCCGCCTGACCCGTGCGGTGGCGGGCAACGTCGTGGTGATGGACTATATCGAGGCCGCGAAACTGCGCGGTGAAGGCAACTGGTACCTGATCCGAAAAGAAATCCTGCCGAACTCGACCGCTCCCCTGGTCGCTGAATTCGGCCTGGAATTCTGTTTCGTGTTCCTGCTGATTGCCGGCCTCTCCTTCCTCGGTCTCGGCATCCAGCCGCCAACCGCGGACTGGGGCTCGATGGTGCGCGAAAACGCGACACTGATTTCATTTGGTGAACTGACACCGCTGATCCCGGCGGCCGCCATTGCGCTGCTGACGGTTGCGGTCAACTTCGTCGTCGACTGGATGCTGTTCCGGTCCTCCGGCCTGAAGGAGGTATGAGCATGGTTCCTAAGAAAGATGTCCTTCTGGAAATCAAGGAACTTCGGATCGAGGGCTATTCGGACGAGCAATGGATCGAGATCGTCCACGGCGTCGATCTCACCCTTCACAAGGGTGAAGTCCTTGGCTTGATCGGAGAGTCGGGTGCCGGCAAATCAACCATCGGCCTTGCGGCGATGGGATTTGCCCGGGATGGCTGCCGGATTTCCGGCGGCTCCATCGACTTCGATGGCATGGAGCTGACCACGACACCGGAAAGCGACCTGCGCGCCTTGCGGGGATCGCGGATCGCTTATGTGGCACAGTCGGCCGCCGCGTCGTTCAATCCGGCGCACCGGATTATCGACCAGCACACGGAAGCTCCGATCCAGTACCGCATTCAAAAGCGGGTCGAGGCACAGGAAGATGCGATGGAGCTCTACCATCGCCTTCGTTTGCCCAATCCTGATGAAATCGGCTTCCGCTATCCGCACCAGGTTTCGGGCGGGCAGCTGCAGCGTGCCATGACCGCCATGGCCATGGCCTGCCGTCCCGACCTGATCATCTTCGACGAGCCGACGACGGCGCTCGACGTGACAACCCAGATCGAGGTTCTCGCCGCGATCAGGGACATTGTCGACCAGTTCAACACGGCTGCGATCTACATCACCCACGACCTTGCCGTCGTGGCGCAGATGGCCGATACGATCAAGGTCCTGCTGAAGGGCAACGAGGTCGAGGAAGCGCCAACGGAGCAAATGCTGGACAGTCCGACCGAAGACTATACGAAAAGCCTTTGGGCGGTTCGCAGCTTCAAGCGTCCGCAGAAGCAGCGCCCGACCGGCACCGATGCCGTGCCGATCGTCTCCGTCAAGGGCGTGGATGCGGCCTATGGCAAGGTGAAGGTGTTGGATGACGTTTCGTTCGACATCTATGCCGGCATGACTGTCGCCGTCGTCGGGGAGTCCGGCTCCGGCAAGTCGACGACCGCACGCTGCATCACCGGCCTGCTGCCGCCGACAAAGGGTGAGATCCTGTTTCACGGGCAGGCCCTGCCACCCCGTTATCAGGACCGCTCGAAGGACCAGCTTCGCCAGGCGCAGATGATCTACCAGATGGCCGACACGGCGCTGAACCCGAAGATCCGGATCAGCGAGATCATCGGCCGTCCGGCACAGTTCTACGGCGGACTGCACGGTGCAGAACTGAAGAACCGGGTCGACGAACTGCTCGATCTGATCGAACTGGATCCGGCAAAGTTCTATAGCCGCTACCCGCCCGAGCTCTCCGGCGGTCAGAAACAGAGGGTGGGCATTGCCCGCGCGCTTGCGGCGGAACCGTCCTTCATCATCTGCGACGAGGTGACGAGCGCGCTCGATCAGCTTGTCGCCGAGGGCATTCTGAAACTGCTCGACAAGCTTCAGGAGGACCTGAATCTCGCCTACATGTTCATCACCCACGATCTGGCGACGGTGCGTTCGATCGCCGACGAAGTGGTGGTGATGCAGAAGGGCAAGGTGGTTGAGCAGGGACCGAAGGACGAGATGTTCAAACCACCGCACCACCCCTACACCGACCTGCTGCTGTCGTCTGTTCCGGAAATGGATCCGAACTGGTTGACGACGCTGCTCGAGGAGCGGGGAACCGACTCGATCGGCGAAGCGGCAAGCGTCTGATCGTTGAAAAAGAAAAACCCCGGGATCTAGGTCCCGGGGTTTTTGATTCCTTGCGGAAAACAGAGGCTATCGGTTGCTCAGCCGACCATCAGGTAGCCGGACAAAGCCATCACACCGACAATTACGCCATAGACCCCAACCAGAGCCTGCCAGGTTCCGGCTTGGTTCTTGTATTCGCGGATCAAATCGTCTCGGGTCATGCCGACCTCCTCGACTCCGGATCAATTCCGGATACACGGTGTTGCCATTTGAGGCGACACTTAAGCGAGAGAGATTAAGAATTCAATGACTTGAACCAAGAATCGTTCACTAGATTTTGCATAGCTGTGCTGTGAGTTATGCCAAATTTAGTTAGGTTTTCGATCCAACGCGATAATTTGGACAAGGTTAATCCAAATTCCCTATGTTTTTCAGCCTGTTATCACCCAATCACAAATTACGTGCCGGGCACACATGCCGTCACAGTTTTCACCCAAAAAAGATCAATTAGTGCACACAGTACGCTCTCATTCTGCACGTTTTGCGCGATAAACTTCGAAGACCGACGCCGTGTCGAGCCGCTCGGGCAACTCTCTTATGGCAGAATCGTACAATGCGCGGCTCGCCTCGAAGAGCGGCGCGAAGACTTCCTTGGCCTCTATGTCGCCGCCGATGATTTTCAGATCCTTGTCAAACATCAACAGGCTGGCCGTTGGCGGATCGTAGGATCCGTTGATCATCAACGGCATTCGCAAGTCGGACATTCGCGACTGTCCGGCGCCTTTGGAAAGCAGTTGATAGACCAGCTCGCGATCCAGCCCGAGAGTGTCCGCATAGTTGAGTGTTTCCGCAGCGGCGGCGTTGTGAACCGCAACCGCATGATTGGCGACGAATTTCAACTTCGTCCCGTTGCCGAAATCGCCGACATTCATCACCAGCCTGGTGAATTTTTCCAGAAGCGGACGCACGGCTTCAACACTTTCAGCCGGACCTGACGCCATCATCACCAGGTCGGCCTCCTTTGCCTGTGAGCCCGTACCGCTCACCGGGCAATCAAGCAGGACCGCGCCGCTTTTCTGCAAAACCGACCTTGCAGCTTCCTTGTCAGCCAATGCGAATGTGCCGGTTTCGATGACAATCTGCCCGGGTTGAAGCAAGCCCGCCAGGGTTTCACACACGGATGCAAGCGCGTGCGGCGTTGCCAATGCTAGGACAATCAACTCACATTCGGCGATCCACTCACCCGGCGTCTCGTAGGCCTGGCCTCCAGCCTCTTCGAGCGCTGCTCGGGCATTTTGCGACAGATCGGCGCCTATGACAGTTTCACCGGACTTCAGAAGGTTTTGGGCATACGCCCCGCCCATGATCCCCAACCCGATGATACCGACTGTCATGACAACGTTCCCCCGTTTTGTTCAAGCCGCTGCCAGTGTAGCCCAATGACGTGCGGCGGTAGGTGTATGGCACAGAAAGGGAAATGCGTTCAACGATGGGGCTGGCTTATGCCCTCACGATGCAGGCTTCGGAACCTCCCAGTCGGACACAAAAAGAGGATCAGGCAGAGTGAAACATGTCTCGTCCTGCCAGGCGCCGACGCAAAGCGGATGCTCGTAGCTTTTGAAATTCATGACCTTGCCGCCGTCCGGCAAATGAAACGTGACGCGTGCTGCAGCAATCGCGTTCGTCAGCTTCAGACCGTCGGGACGCCCGTGGAGCGGCTTTGAAAATTTCGGCGCTGTTCCGGAAGCTCTCGGACCAATCGGGTAGCCGGCCGAAATGAGCTCCAACGGAAACGACGGATGTCCCACCATGTCGTTGTCGACGGTGATATCGAGTTCTTTCCAGGCCTTGGTGAAGCGTTTCTTCTCCAGTTGCTTAATGGTGTCCCAGTCAGCGTCCGGATCGTGTCGGGTTTCCCAGTTGAGACCGAACGGATTGACTTTATTGATAAAAAAGTCCTCGGCATTTTCGTTGTAGGCGACGACATTGTTCAGGTGATGGAAATTGCTGATGCGCTTTTTCTTGAACATGGGATTGCGCACGAACCAGGTGTTGTGGACGACATAATGCGGACCGACGGCTTCGTGCTTCGTGCCGAATTTGAAGAGGCGACCCGTGACAAGATCTTTCGGGTCCTCAGGATCCGGTCCGGGGCGCGGACGGCTCCAGCCAAGATTGCCATAGATGTAAAAGTAGCCGGAGCGGTCGGGCTCAATGGAAAAGGGTGCGTAGCAGTCGACAAACCTGTTGTGCCTGACCGTCCAGTTAAAGGCATAGTCTTCAGGTTCGACCGCGTTGTCGCGAATGCGCACAAACCAATTGTCACTGATCATCACATTGCGCGAGCACCGCTTCTGTGCGTCCTTCGCCAACTGATTGAAAAAGTGGATGCCGTTAAAGGCGTCCATGATGCAGTTGTTCCGCAAGATCACGTAGCCGGCAATCGTCCAGGCGCGGAAGAAATCGCCGTCATAGGCACGGGCATCGTCGTCCTGGACGGGTTTCCCGGTGACGCTGGAATCCGCGTGGATCTTGTTCCAGTCCGTTTGCCGAAAGAGGTGGCAGCACTCCAGGTCTTTCTCGTCCTTCAGATAACCATGATCCCGGATGGACCGGATCTGCGCATCGCCGTGACAGCTCGGATCCTGAATCCAGTCGCAGTCTTCAATAAGCAGGTGACGCGTGTCGGTGCCCGTCGCACCGATCGCAAAGGTTCCACCACGGATGTGGACACCCCTGATCGTGATGTGCTGGCAATTCTCGATGTAGATCGCGGTCGGCCAGCAGTTTTCGAACGTGAGATCTTCCAGGACAATCCACTGGCAGTCCCGCAGGATCAGCTGCGCTTGGTCTGCCATGAAATAAACGCCGGGAAACTCTCCTGAGGCTTCGTGTGCCCGAGCGAGTGTGTTGGCGCGCTGATTGAAGTCCTTGAACGTTTCGTCGGTGGCGAAAACAGATGGCGAGCGCTTCGCCGAATTCTTGTTAGGAGCAACCGGTTTCTTGCCTCTGATATAGACGGGCTTGTCGCGTGTTCCGCTGACACCGCTGACCACAACCGGGTCGGTGATGCGCTCTGCTTCGAGTGCAAGGACGGAACCCGCTTTCAGCTTTCTGACCTTTTTGTGGATGCCCAAGTTCGCCCCCGTTTTGTCGCCTCAAGGCCGGCGCAGCTCAAAATAGATTGCGCGGTCAGCGTTATCCGCTACCCGCTGAAAGTGAATATCCAAGAAGACTACAACCAAAACCTGCTCAATCTCCAGGTTATTTGCGCGAAAACTCTGCCCAACTCAAAACTGTGATCGCAGTCACGGACACCACAGGTGTTGCAGAGTAACGTGAAGAAAGTGATGGAACGGAGGAAGAAATACTCGTTTTCCCGATCCTCACAAGGGGCCTGCAAGTCTGTCTTCAATGATTTGAAAAGGACCATTTGATGATTACGATCAATTCCCCTTCCATGTGTCTCAACGATGCCCGCGCTGCCGTGAATTATACGATGGACGTGACACAGACCGTCAGTTCCTCGGACACCCAGCGCAACATTGTCGACCGCGTCGTCGCCGCTGCAGGACGCGCCCGCGGCGGACGGATAGACAACCTGATCCTCACCGCTCACGGCTTCCCGGCCTTTTTTCAACTCGGCTCCGGACTGTCTTCCGGTTCCATGGCACCGTGGGCCGATGTGAAGGGAAAGGTTTTCAAAATCTGGTTTCGCGGCTGTCTGGTTGCGAGAATTGCCGGACCTCACACTGACCGTCACGGCGACGGTGCGGCGCTGCGCGCAGTCGGCGCAACCAGCGGCGACGGTCATGCTTTCATCCGCGCCTTTGCCCGCCTGACCGGCTGCTATGTTGTTGCGGCGACCGAAATGCAAGCCAGTAACAGGCAGTCCTACCCCCACGGTCAAATGGACAGCTACGAAGGGCTGGTGCTTTCCTATGATCCTCAGGGAACGATCAGCTGGCGACGCCGCTATCCAAGTCTCTACGGCTACAATGCTAACGCTTCGAGAGCCAGCACTCCGAACCGCGAGTAACCCGGGACGACATTGACTTACCGTTTGAACGGTCAGGAGCGGGGCTTTTCGCCATAGCTCCGCTCCAGCTCGATCAGGCGTTGTTTGCGCCAGAGCCCACCGCCATAGCCGGTCAGAGAGCCATCGGCGCCCAAAACCCTGTGGCAGGGCACGACAATCGCGATCTGGTTGGCACCATTGGCCCGCGCGACCGCCCGGACCGCCTCCGGCCGGCCCAGCTCTTTTGCCAACTCGGAATAACTGCGTGTCCCGCCCGCAGGGATCTTCAGAAGCTGCCGCCAGACATCCTTGGTAAAAGCCGAGCCATGAAGAGCGAGCTTCGTTTCGAAGCTACCGGACCTGCCTTCAAAAAATCGGTTCAGTTCTTCCTGGATCTGATCGGTGACCTCGGTGCGCCCGAAACCAATTCGGCCCTTGGCAAACCCCTGGAGCTTGCCGAACTCCGAGCGCAGGGCCTTGCGGTCGAGAAACTCAAGCAAATGCAGTTGAGTGCTGTCGGTAATCGCGATCAGGGGTCCGAGCGGGGACGAGACCCAATCGGCAAACAGCAGAGGGTCCTGCGAAAAGTGCCCCGGCGCCTGCCCAAGGATCTTTTCGAACGCCTCACGGAAAGCGCTCGGCGAATCGAACCCCGCGGTGATCTGCGCATCGATGACCTTGCCGCCTCCGGCAAGCGTTGAAAAGCCTTCCTGCAACCGGCGCTGACGCGCCATCTCAAGGAATGTCATGCCAAAATGCCGTTTGAAGGCCCGGCGCACCGTCGATGGGTCCAGTCCCATCCGGACAATGTCCGGCTCCATCCAGCGATAACCTGGCCGCTTCTCAAGGGCTTCAATCAATGTCTTCACGACCGGGTCCGCACTTGCTTCCGGTGTTGTCGGTTTGCAGCGCTTGCAGGGACGAAAACCGGCGTCGATACATTCGGCAACCGTTTCGTAGAACGTACAGTTTTCCCGTTTCGGTTTGCGGGCCGGGCAGGTCAGGCGACAGAAGATCCCGGTAGAGGCCACGCAAACGAAAACCCGTCCGTCATAGGCGGGATCCCGGTTGAGTAGTGCTTCATAAAGCGTGTCGAATTCAGGCAGTTTCAGCAGCATGTCCCGACATTAGGCTGACTCGGCAGGAGGCGCAGCCGAAAATCGGGCGTCTATTTCCTATCGCCCTGAACGGTGGAGAACGATACGTCTGGGGAGAAAGCCAACAACTCCCGTCATTGCCGGTCTTGATCCGGCAATCCAAGCCGTACCCTAGCCTCAAACTCAACTCATCGATCGGGTG
>JGI12316J14372_10001612_pt1 | contig 27970 bp, 17 predicted proteins | sample MarCyaLeptolynsp_FD_14372 | JGI IMG/M metagenome (IMG submission 14372)
GGTCATACGACGGCGGTGACGGGCCGGACCGGCGTGACATCCGATGCGGCTTTGAGCTTCGAAGTCGTCGGCTGGGTGAAGACGGCGACGGACCCGGCGGGGACGGTGGGTGAGTTCACCAAGGACGGCTCGACGGTCCGGTTCTACAGCGATGGAACCTACACCTACGAGCGCGGGACGGATCCGGCGCCGCCGGACAGCTTCACGATCCGAGGAACCGATACAGAGGGCCTCAGCGCGGACAGTGTGATTCAGGTGACCGCCGAGACGTTGGTGCCGCTTAACGGATTGGACTTCGACGCGTCGGCGACGACATCCTATCTGAACCAAGCTTCCCAAACCGGCAATACGAAGACCTGGACCTTCTCCAGTTGGCTAAGGTCCGGAACCGCGGGGGACGGGCTTTACCAAAGTGTCTTTGGAACGTCGAACTCGGGTTATCCCTGGGCCGGCATTCTCATAGGCCCCACTGGCGGTATCCAGGTTTTCGAATATCAGCACCCAAACTACGTCTTTCAGGTCGAGACGACGCCGGTATTCAGTCCAAGTGGGGACTGGAAGCATGTCGTCGTAGCGTACGATTCGACGGCATCCGTGTCTACGGACCGCGTGAAGATCTATGTGGACGGCGTTGAGGTCACGGGCCGGGCGCTGTCGAGTTACCCGACCGAGAATTTTGCGACCATTGCGAATATGCAGGGCTATTCGCGCCGCCTTGGCGTTTTTGGCGGAGGACAGGTTTGGGATGGCGATTTTGCGGATGTGAAGTTCGTGGACGGTCAGGCCTTGGGGGCGTCTGCATTCGGGGCTGAGCGCAACGAAGGTGGCTCGCCGGTATGGGCGGCTGCGCCTTATGAAGGCGCGTACGGGGCAACCGGCTTCCACTTGGCGTTCGACGATGCGGCGGATCTTGGGAAAGACAGTTCAGGGAATGACCATCATTTCGCAATCGGCGCTCACACGGCAATCAACCAGATCAGCGGTACGGGGCCGTTGGCCGACACAGGGGTGAAAGTCGGCGGCGATGGGCACGATGTTTTGGTTGGAGGCGCCGACGCCGATGTTCTTCATGGCAAAGTCGGCAATGACTACCTGACCGGCGGCACGGGTGATGATGTACTGGACGGTGGCGTGGGTTCGGACACGGCGGCCTATGACGGCGCCCGGTCCGGCTACGCGATCATCGCGAACGGGGACGGCAGCTTCACGGTTCAAGATACTGACACAGCGTCGGTGGACACCGGCACGGATCGGCTCACAGGGGTGGAGTCCGTCCACTTCGATGCGGACGGCGACGGTGTTGTGGATGCTGGGGAACTGGTGGACTTGACGTCCGTGGGGTCGGGGTTGCAGTCGTCGGATGCAAAGATCATCTTGCCGCCAGGTCATACGACGGCAGTGACAGGCCGGACCGGCGTAAGCTCCGACGAAACTCTGAGCTTCGAGGTCATCGGCTGGATGAAGACAGCGACGGACCCTGCGGGGACCGTGGGTGAGTTCACGAAAGACGGGTCGACGGTGCGGTTCTACAGCGATGGGAGCTACACCTACGAGCGCGGGACGGGTCCGACACCGCCTGAGAGCTTCACGATCCGGGGCACGGATACGAGCGGGATCAGCGCGGACAGCGTGGTGACGGTGCTCGCCGATGGCGGTACGCCGGCGGACACCTCAGGGAATGACATCTTCATCGAGGTTGGGAGTGCTCCGGTTTCCTCAGTACATTTTGAGGCCGCGGATTCGCCGGAAATCAGCCGTACGACGCAGGCGGGTGGCAATACGCAAAGCTGGACCTTCTCAGGTTGGGTGCGGAGGGGGACAACCTACGCCCTAGGGACGACGAACCAAGGCAGCGACTATTATCAACCGATTTTCAGCAGCGACGCAGTAAGCGGCACGCCAAATCGTACCACGTTGGAATTCTACAACGACCAAGTCCGGATGTACGATTACTCCGGCTCTCACAATTTCCAGTATACCTCGACACAAACCTTTACCTCGACCAGCGACTGGTATCATGTCGTCGCCACGGTCGATATGACGAATGCGAACGCGGCGGACCGTGTTCGACTGTATGTGGACGGCATTCGCATAGACAGCTTCGTTACGGCGGTGAACCCCAGCAGCACATCCTCATCTACGCAACTGAATGCGCAAGGCCGCGAACAGATCCTTGGGCACTATGCCTATTACAGCCAATCCAACCATCATCAGGGCGAAATGGCGGATGTGCATTTTGTCGATGGTCAAAGCCTCGACCCCGCGGCGTTTGGTGTGGAAAGGGACGGGCAGTGGGTCGCGAAGAGTTACGATGGGGGATACGGCACCACGGGCTATCACCTCGACTTCGGCGACCCGGCCAACATCGGCGCCGACGGCAGCGGGTTGGGGAATGACTTCGCTACCATCGTCGGAATCGACGGCACGGATATTGCGGCGAACGGTCCGGAACGGGATGTGGGGCCGGTCGATGCTGGCGCCGGCGATGACGTGCTCGTCGGTGGCGTTGGCGACAGCATGCTAGACGGCGGAGCAGGCTGGGACATGGCGGTTTATGACGGTACGCAGTCGGGCTACACGATCATTGCGAACGGGGACGGCAGTTTCACGGTTCAGGATAGCGATACGTCATCGGTGGATACGGGCACGGACACGCTGACAGGGGTGGAGTCTCTCCACTTCGATGCGGACGGCGACGGTCTTGTGGATGCAGGGGAACTTGTCGACCTGACTGCGGTGGGTACCGGGCTGAATTTCAGTAATGGCAAGATCGTCTTGCCACCGGGCCACACAGCCGCGGTGACGGGCCGGGTCGGCGTGACGTCCGACACCGCATTGACCTTCGTGGTCATGGGTTGGACGGCTGTCGGTACGCCCGCAGACGGAGCGGTAAGCGAGTTCACGCAAGGCGGCTCCACGATCCGGTTCTTCGCGGACGGAAGCTACGTTTATGAGCGCGGGACGGGCCCGACACCTCCGGAGAGTTTCACGATCCGGGGCACGGACAGCGATGGGATCAACGCGGACAGCGTTATGACGGTTGAGGAAATAGGACCGACCGTTTACGCCCGTCTGGACGATATCGCAGGCGGTACTCTGTCCGCCGACGGCCTTACGCTGAGCGCTCCCACTGCTGACTATGAGCGCGCGCGCAGCGACTACGTGGGCAACGATCCGTTTTATGCCGAGCTTTCGATGAACGGTCTTTACAGCGGCTTGGGGCTTTCGTCCTTGAGCAGCCCGTTGTCGGGCAATGCTTTGGGTACCGATCCCGAGAGCTGGGGACTGTACGCCCTGGGCACGCTGCATGTTTACACCAACAGTGTGCCGATAAACACAGGCAAGGCAATCAATCCTAGTGATCGTTACATGCTGGCTTACGACCCTGCGTCCGGGGATCTCTGGCTGGGCCAGAACGGCGTTTGGTTCGACGGCAGCGGCGGTGAAACGGGTGATCCATCCAACGGTTTGAACCCGACTTACGCAACCGGTCGGTCGGACCTTTACCTGACCGCTTCGGCCTATCCCGGCCATTCCGTCACCCTCTATGTGGAAGAGAGTTCATGGAGCTACACGCCGCCGGCCGGATTTGCCGCGGCGGCGACGGAAACGTCTGTACCGCTCGGGACTGCCGGGGCGGACATCCTGCTTGGAACGGACAATGACGACGTTATCACCGGGGGAGCCGGCGACGATGTCCTGACTGGCCGAGCCGGTGATGATCTCTTGCATGGTGGAGGCGGTTTGGACACGGTCTACTACGACGGCTCTATCGGCGACTACACGATAGATTCAAGCCAACCCGATCTGAGCGTCATGGTGACGGACAATAACGCAGCGGATGGGGATGAAGGTACGGATACGTTGCTTTCGGTCGAGGTGATCCGGTTCAAAGGTGACGGCGAGTTCGTCATCGTAAATAATGATGCACCTACGGAGGTTTCGTTCTCCGCGACATCGGTCAATAACGGTGCGGCTCTAGGCACTGTCGTTGGAAGCGCATCGGCTCAGGATCCCAACCCCGGCGATACTTTCACCTATAGTCTTACCGACGATGCGGGCGGGCTATTTGCAATCGATAGTACGACCGGAGAGATCACCACCGTTGGGACGATCGACTATACAGCCGCCAACACCCACTCCATCACAGTTCAAGTTGTGGACAAGGGCGGGCTTTCATCGTCCTTTACACAGACAATCGATGTGAACGACGCCCCGTTTGGGGCGGCGGGCCGCATTGTCTTGCCAAGCGGTCACATGGGCGCCTTGACCGGCTTGGTCGGGTTCGCCGACCCCAATGCCGGCGATCTCCTCAGCTATGAAGTGACAAACGCGGCAAGCTACGATCCCAATACCGGAACCTACACAATGGCTTCCGGAGCGACGGTTTCGTTCAGCGCCGGCACCGGTGAGTATACCTATGCGCCTGGCGCGGGTGCGCCAGAAGCCGTCGCGGTCAGAGCCACCGATCCGTTTGGGTTGAGCAGCGAGCGTATCCTTACCGTGACCCTTGGGGTAGCCGTCGGAGCGGCCGATCTCACCGGGGACGATGCGATCGTTGGCGATGCAACGGGCGAGACACTTGACGGTGCGGCCGGGGATGATGTTCTGGATGGCGGCGCCGGGGATGACACGCTTCTCGGCGGAGAAGGGAACGACATACTCCGAGGCGGTGCGGGCGACGATGTTATACAGGGCGGCTCTGGTGCCGACATCGCCCGGTACGACGGCGCCAAGGAGGGGTACCTGATTTCGTCCGACGGGTCGGGCGGATACCGCGTCCAGGACATTGACCTTAGCAACGGGGACAGTGGTACGGACACGGTCACCGGTTTGGATGGTCTGCACTTTGATGCGAATGGGGACGGCTACAAGAGCTTCGATGAGTTGTTCTGGCTGAACGGTCGTGGGGCCGCCCCCGAAGGAAGGGATGGCGTCATCCTGTACCCGGCAGGTCATTCCGGAGCCGTCGAGGGTATCCTGGGCATCAGCGATGCGGATGGCACGAACACGCTGACTTTCGACGTTGTCGGTGCGACGTATAATGCGGATAGCGGACTGTTCGTCCTTGCCTCCGGTGCGACCGTCGCATTGGATGTGGCGGGTGGAACCTATCTATATGAAAAAGGTTCGGGGACCGGGACAACGGACTCTTTCGTGATCCGGGTAACCGATCCCGACGGGTTCGGGGCCGAGAGTTCCGTATCCGTCGTCGATGCGGCGCCCCTGGCCGCGGACTTGGGCGGCAATGACGTCCTGATCGGTGCCGCCGGTGCCGACGCCCTGGACGGGGCTGCTGGCGACGACGTTCTGGAGGGCGGCGCGGGCGCCGACACGCTGAACGGCGGTGTTGGAAACGACATGCTCGCTGGCGGGACCGGGAACGACACGCTTTCCGGCGGCGCGGGCGACGACACCTTCCGTTTCCTAGCCGGCGACGGCGCGGACACGATTCTTTCGGACGGAAACGATGCGACAAGCACCGACACGGTGGCGTTCGAAGGTGGTCTCACCAGCAACGATCTTTGGTTCTCGCAGGCCGGCGACGATCTGGAGATCGATCTGTTGGGTGCCTCCGACAGTATCACGGTTGCCGGCTGGTTTGCTGCCGCCGCGACTGATGATACCCGGTTGGACCGTATCGAAGTGGGCGGCGAGGTGCTTGTGCAAGCCAACGTACAGTCGCTTGTGCAGGCGATGGCGTCATTTTCCGCGACCAATGGAGGGGCCAACGGCGATAGTCTCGCCGAAATGCCGACGAGTGACGACAGTCTGACAAGTGCGCTGGCGAACGCGTGGACCCCGATCACATAGGGGGCTTGGTTCAGCTCAAAGGCACAACCATGTCCGAGACGTGAAGCGCGCCGGCGCGGTCGAGCGTCGTCATCGTGACGATTGGGGCATAGTGGCAGTAATGAGGATGAAAGGCAGGCTGGGTCCGACAGGTGCCGCCGCGGATTTCCTCTCGTGTCCAAACCTCGATCACAAGGGGCGTCTTCAGCCTTCAATCAGCATCAGACTGGTCACGGCATGACTTCCAAAGATGGGGAGTGTTGGCGGAAGGAGGCGGGTTCGAAGTGGCCTCTGTGCAGATTTCCCTGCTAGTTGAGGAAGATACAGGGAAACAACAAATCTTCGTCATTGCTTAGGATAGTTCGCGCCATAACTGTCAGAAGATGCGGCTAGACACAGGCGAATTCCCTAAACAAAGGAACGGGGAATTGCCTCTTAGAAACGGAGAGGTCAAAAAAGAAACTTGGCAGTTTGGAGCCAATATTCCGGCGCATATAGGTTTTTGTCGTGCGGAAAGCATACGCGTTGTCTCCAGGGCTGAAAGCGGGATTCATTTGGTCACATGCACTAAACATCGGAATCATTGACACCCTATTTCAACGCAAACTTCTTAGTGATGGGTAGTTATTGTCACCCATAATCTTGTCGAGCACAGACGCCTGAAAGGCCTCGCCGTCTCTATGATGTAGTGCCGCAAAAAAAACCAAACGCAAGATTGTATTCGAAAGGCTGTGATGTCATCGTCTAAGAGTTGTGCCGCCATCGGGCGCACGACTGTACCCAGTGAAGATCAGAGCTTTTTATCCGCTAAACCTGTTGCCAATAGGCGTACTCTTGAGAGTATAAACAACAGAAGATTGTATCACCGGTTAAGGGAAATCGTACTGTGGAACCCTTCCTGTCTTCTAGATGGCCGGCGTTGCTGGGGCTCGTGTTGTTTGCTGCCTTTATGTTGGCAGGGAACGGTATAACACTTTTGAGCGATGATCCCGACGCATTTTTTGCGAAGTTCCTATTTGACTACGATTCCAGTATTTTTCCCTATCCATTCACCATTCAAAACCTAATGTGGTTGGTGTTTTTCGTTGGTCTGGCAGACCTCTACGTTGCGGACCGGCGAAGCCGTGCGCACTCAAGGCAATTGAACCTTGGACTGTTGCCGGAAGACCAAGTCACGATGCTAAACGTTGAGGATCTGGGCTCCATATACAAAAACGTCGATGCAACTGACGTGAAGAAGGAGTTCTTCCTTCAAAGGCTGTTAAGCCGCTGCATTCTGCAGTTTCAGGTAAGCCAGTCCATCGATCAAACAAATAGTTTGCTAACTTCAAGTATTGAACTGTTACATCACGAAATCGATCTCGCCTATACGATGAACCGTTACATATCCTGGTTGATACCAACGCTCGGCTTCATCGGGACAGTGATTGGCATTGCATTCGCTCTTGCCGATATCGGGTCGGTCCAGAATGTCGACGAACTCCAAGATCCGCAGAAATTGGTCGGAGCAATTCAGAACCTTGGTGTGGCGTTCTACACAACGCTTTTGGCGTTATTGCAATCGGCGATGTTGGTGTTTCTTAATCATGTCGTGCAATCCCGTGAAGAACGTTCCCTAAACAACGCCGGCCAATACTGCATAGATAACCTGATCAACCGACTATACTGTTAGCCTTGTTTAGGGGAAGCTTTGAGAAAAATTGCGATGATAAGTTTCATGTGTTCAACTTGATTTCAACAAATCCAATATAAGGACGGGCATATGGTTGCTAAGAGGGGTGATGACGGGCGTGTACAACATGACCCGACCGTTGTCGGCAAAAAGTCAGGAAGTGCGCGGACCATCTTCGACATTGCAAGCGGCAAGAAGCACGATCAGGAAGCAGAGACTGTACCGGGCAAGATGGCGGGCCACACCGAACCGGGTGGGCATCAAAAAGTAAAGTCAGGGGATGCTGACAAGACACAGCTTGCCGGACGGATTTTGCCGGAGAAACAGCCGGATGCAGCAGATCAATCAAAGTCCGAAGACTCGACGGAAAACAGTATCGAACCCGTTGTCGGGTGGCTTGTTGTCGTTGACGGTCCCGGCAGAGGTAACTTCGTTAAGCTAGGACCCGGTATGAACGCGGTTGGGCGTGATCCTGATGAGCGTGTGTCTATTGACTTCGGCGATGGAGAGATCTCCCGCAAGGGGCACGCAATTGTAACCTACGAGCCACGGGGCAAAGCGTTTTATGTAAGCCAAGGATCGGGCACGAACCTTACCTACCTGAATGACAAGCCTGTCTTAACACCGGCTGAACTGTCTCATCATGATAGAATTGGCATCGGAAAGACTGAGCTTGTGTTTGTGCCGTTTTGCGGCCCTGATTTCGATTGGTCGTAGAAAGTTAGTTGGTTGGTCCGTGATCCAACCGAACTGTCTGTGGCGATGGCGCAATGGATCGGTGCTCGCGAAGCACAAGAAGATGCTGCGCACATTGCCAAGCTCGATGACGACCAGTCGTACCTCCTCGTTGTTTGTGACGGCATGGGTGGCCATGTGGGGGGAGAGCTAGCGAGCAACCTTTGTGTCAATGCTTTTGCGCGGCACTTGTCGACGCGTCCAACCGATATACCCGCCGCCATGCTGAACGGTGTGAATGCCGCGAATGATGCCGTTAGGGCCGCGATCCAGCAAAGAGACAGTCTAAAGGGCATGGGGTCCACGCTGGTTGCGGCTTATGTAAGTAATTGCAATCTCTATTGGGCAAGTGTCGGCGACAGTCATCTGTATGTCATTCGTGGTACTGCGCTTTTCAAAATCAACGAGGACCATTCGATGTGGCCACTGTTGATGAAAAGCGTTGAGAAGGGTGACATGACGATTGGGGAGGCGAAAGCGGATAACCGTCGTCATCAACTGCGGTCGGCCATCGTTGGCGAAACAGAGATCCCCTTAATCGATATTTCAACTACACCATATAATCTGAAATCTGGAGATACCCTCATTCTTGCAACGGATGGTATCGACGTGCTCTCTGATGATGAGTTGGTGAAGTCGGTTGCTGTAGGTGGTGGGGATGCCGAGGATATCACAAAGGCATTGATAAATAAGATTAAAAAGAACGACAACCCGTCTCAAGATAATGTTTCAGTCGTGTCTTTTGTAAACGGCCAAACCGCTCAAGCAGGTATTGGTCTTGCAAGCATACGTTATCGTTTTCTAAAGTTGTTTTTTGGTTAAAGATCCCGCTAAGATAGCGAACAATGTAGTCAACGCCGAGTATGATGGGCGGCCCAACAGTCTTGTACAGGCTGTCCTTGAAGGCGATGAGGGGAAATTTTAACCGCAGACATACGGATCATTGCGATCCGTGTTCTTGGTTAATCGAGGGGGTTGCGGCGTGTTTCTTTTTCCTAATAGCACCCACGACGGGTTGGTGGTGCATTCTCGTTCAACTGGTACGAAATACACCTTACGTCGCCGCTTGTTGGCGAGCGTTGTGGGTCTTTCTTTGGCGCTTACAGCATGCCAATCGACGGAGCAGTTTGTTGAGGAGTTGAAGCAGGCAGGCGACCAAATCGGGAAGGCTTGGAGCGAAAATCCTGAATTTCGAGCCCTTGGTTTGGCGGTGCTTGGCGGCGTCGTTGGCGCTCAGTTTGGCCAAGGTCGAGGCAAGATTGCCGCCGTTCTTGTAGGAGCGCTGGCCGGCGCTGCCTTATCCAAACTCATCGATAACATGTCGAATGATGACAAGGCTGCCCTCGCACAGGCACAAGGCGCTGTGATTGCGGGAGACGGCACGAACACGGAAGCTGAGTGGACGAACCCGGACACGAATACGAAAATCAAGGTGGTTCAAACCAGTGAAGGTACGAAGGACACCACCACGAACATTATCCGGCCCACGAATGTGGATACACCCGGAAAGATGAGACTAATTGGCGAACCTTACGAGGTGATCCCTAATCTTGTTAATGTTCGTGCTGGGCCGACAACGTCTAAGGCAGTTGTCCGTCGAGTAAAGCAAGGCGATGTTCTTACCGTTGTGGGCCAGCCGGTCGGCACGAATTGGTACATGGTCGGTGTGAATGGGGTGTCCGTCGGATATATTCGCGAAGACCTCCTGAAAAAGGCCGACGTTTCCCCCAAGTCCGGTACTTCAGGATCGACCACACCGCTTCCAGCCCCGGGCAAGGATGCCGACGAATTCAGCGACGTCCAAAATATGCTTGCGGACGTGAACGAAGTGTATTCGACGCCTGACCCTGGAGATACGGTGGACGCGGAGTACCAGGAAGCGAACGTCTCGGACGTCATTCCGATGACAGCGGGTGGGCAGACAGCGATTAGGCCTGCGGACGGCGAGGGCAGTATTGCCGATCTCTTGAATGATGCGGCGGACGAAGGGGCCGACGTAGACGGATTTGTCGTTGAGGAGATCGACGTTCGAACAGTGTGCCGCGAGGTCGAAACCACAATCACGGTAGATGGTGACTCCGCTTCCGAAACGGGCGAAGCCTGCAAAGCGGGCGATGGCGCCTGGGAGGTGGGGGCTACGTAGCGCGAATACTTTGCCGCGTGCCAACAACTCCTTTGGAGTGTGAGAGCTAGATGCCGGGTTTTCTTCTGAGATCCTTCTATCCCGTTCGACAGTGGTGTCGACACACCGTCACATGTCTTGGGACAATAGCCTTCTTGGTTGGTTCGCTTTGGGTTAGCACCAGTCATGGCGCGTTTGCCCAATCCTCCTCCGCATCGGATCCGGAACTGGTCAAGGTAGAAAACTCGCTGGTGTCCGTGGTGTCCTTTGATGGCGACGACATCTCCGCCGTGGTGAGCGGGTTTATTCCCAAGGGAGTAAATGTGGCGATAAGTTCCGCCCACGCTTTGCGAAGAGGCGACAGATTCATCGTAACTTTCAGGGACGGTAGTTCCCAAGAAGCGGAAAAGATCTTTAACGATGGCGCGCTCGATATCGCCATATTGCGGTTACGATCGGTGCCCAAAGGGGTTGGTCTTTCCTTGTCAGGGGCGTCTGTGAATTCGGGGCAGACGGTTTACAGTTTCTCCACTCAGGGGGTTCCGGGTTCGAGCAAACCTTTGTCGGTTACGGGTGCGGTAAGCACGGTCCCAAGCAACAACGGCGACCGGACTGCGAGGTTTATCAGCCACAACGCGCTCTTCGGACAAACGGGATTTGGTGGACCTTTATCCAACGAGTGTGGCGGCATCGTCGGTGTGAACACCCGCGACCCTGAATCTACTTTAATCCTCGCGACCTTGGACGACGCCCCCGATGGCATTGCCTTCGCTTCTCCCGTCGACGCAATCATCGATGCGGCAAGCCGATCCGGCATAAATATAGAGGCGGATACATCGGTATGTGTGCCAAGGATTGAAAGGGCCTTGGAAGAGTCGAAACGCGTCCAAGATGCAGCCAAACAAGCCGCCGAGCGGGAAAACGCGGCGCGTGCTGCTGCGGATGCTGCAAAAGCTAAGTCTGCGCTTCTAAAAACTCAAATGGATAGGGCCGCGTCCGCGATCAAACAAACGGAAGAAGAGTTAAAGCAGGCTTTGGCTGGAAAGGCGGCCAGCGAAACCGAGTTGGAAGAGCTTCGCAAACAACTAAGTGAAGACAAGAAGCAACTGGAGGAAATACAGAACGAAGCGAATACGGCGGCGGAGCAACTTAGAAAGACGCAGACAGAAGTTGCGTCGTTGAAAGAAGAAGCCGACCAACTGCGGAGTAAAGAACAAGAACTGACGCAACAGGTTGCGCAAGCGGAAAGTGAGGCTGAAAAAGCAAGGGCTCTAGCGGATGAAAGCCGGGAGGAACGCGAGAAAATCGAAAGATACTCCCTTTATGGAGGAGTCGCCGGCGGCCTCGCGCTTCTTGCCACGTTGTTGTTTGTCGGCATTAGGGTCCGTTCATCGCGCAAAGCCGTATCTGCAGCGCAGCAGGAAGTCCATCAGCTCAAGATCCCTCCCAGCAACCTGACGTATCCGCGGTTCAAGATCGATGTTTTTGCCATGACCGAAGAGCAGGAAGAAGAGGCTCCTTGGCTGGAAACTCACTACGTATCGCATCAGGTCTTGGAAAAGTTTCCCGATGGAGTGCGCATCGGTCGTGTAGGGGGCGAGTACGATGTGGTCTTGGGGGAAGCTTGTGTTGACATCTCTCGGCAACACGCCCGAGTTTTTTTGGATGGCGACGTACTAAAGATCGAAGACCTGAGATCCAGCAATGGCGTGGACGTTGATGGCATCCACTTGGATCCATTTGTACCGGTCGCCATAACGCCGTCTTCCCGGATCATGCTTGGATCCTTCATCTTCAGAATTGAGATTCAAAATTCGACGCAAGATGGTTGATCAGCGACAGCAGAGGTGTCGCCGCGCATGCCTGGCGTTGTTTGGCGTTCTGCTTACTTTTTGCCTGTTTACGGTATCTTGGCCATCCGCGGCACAAAAAGCGACCGTGGAACAGATGGAATCCTCGGTGGTTCGGATACAAACCACAACATCACAGGGCCGCGGCACGGGAACCGGCTTCGTCTTGGACAAGCAAGGTCACATTCTTACCAACGATCACGTTGTGAATGGCGGGATTGAATTTTCGGTTCTGGTAAAAGGTGATTTGCAAAGCAGGCGGGCGGTTGTGAAAGAAACATGGCCTGAATACGACCTCGCACTGATCCATGTCGGTCCTATCGACGCCCCCGCAGTCACGTTTCAAACCGGAACTCTAAAGAAGGGCGAAGATGTTATCGCAATTGGATTTCCGGGGATGGCAGATATCTTCGGCGGCGGCCATGAAGCTACGGTAACAAAAGGATCGATTGGCAAGCTTGTGCAGGCAAGTTGGAGCCGGCGAGCCAGCACGCTCTTCCAGATCGTACAACACTCCGCCGCAATCAACCCCGGCAACAGCGGCGGACCTCTTTTCAATACCTGCGGCCAAGTCGTTGGTGTGAATACATCGGGCCCTCGGTCGAAAATCGTCTACGACGGCAGTGGAAAGGTCGTGAACGTCCAATCAGGACAGGGGATATTTTTTGCCAGTTCTTCCTCCGCGGCGGCGCCACTGCTGCTCTCAAAGGGAGTGGAGATTTCAGTCGCGGCGGATCCGTGCGACCCGAGTGCCGATGCCAAAAACGCTCAAGAAGATGCGGAAGAAAAGCTGCCGGAAGAGCAGGATGAACCTGTTGAACAAGATGATGGTCAGAACACCGCGATGATCCTGATTGTTGCAGGTTTAGTGCTTGGGTTTGTTGTTATCGTAGCCATCATTGCAAATCTGCTGAAACAACGATCCGAAGCAGCACAAAGTGCGGGATTGGTCGGCGGCGTCAGTGGAGCGACGCAAACCGCGAGCGGTTCCGGTTCCGGGCAACAGTCCAGTGCAGTAGGATGGACGGGCAGCGGGGCTTCCTTTGCACCGAATGCCCCCGCAGTGTCGACCCCAATCCATGCCTCAATTGGTGTGCCATTGGCTGGACAGGTCGTCCAATTCGTCTACTCGACGGATCAAGGCAGTGGGGGCATTCCTCCTGCCCCTCAAGGCTTGGACGATAGTCAAGTGGTGCTCCTGTCAAACTCAGGAGAAGGCTGGCGTATCAAGGCCGACGGGACTGCGAGGAAATACATCCTGGGCCGGGACGCAGAGGAGTGCGATGTAACAATCGACATTCCGCAAATTTCAAGACGCCATGCCCAAATGGCAGTTTCATTGGAAGGGTTGCAGATAGCCGATTTAGGGTCATCCAACGGTACTTTTGTAAATGGCCGACGGTTAGAGAATGGCGTGTTCGAACGAATCCACAACCGGGATGTAGTCCAACTCTCACAGAAGTTCTCCATTGAAGTCCGCGTTGGCGATGTCGAGGACTAAATGATACGCCGATCTAGAGAAGTGAATATCTTTAGTATGTCGGCGCTTGATCTCTTTGCGTCAGCTCTTGGCGCTTTCATTTTCATTTCCATAACCCTGTTTCCATACTTCACCAACACGACGAAATCATTGATGGAAGAGTTGGAGAAACTGGAACAGGAGAAGCAGGAGTTAAGTGACCGGGTTGCCGAAGTCAGCACCGAATTAGCGCAAGAAAGGGGAAGGCTGAACCAAGCCAACCAAGAAAAAGCTAAAGCGGAGCAGGAACTGGAAAAAGAAAGGGCACGCGTCAAGCTGCCGCCTCTTGATGTTGTATTTGTTATGGATACGACGGGAAGCATGCGCAACGAAATAGTCGAGCTTGGCAATCAGATAGGTAACTTAGTTGAGTTGTTGAATATCCTCTCCGACGACGTAGCCGTCGGCATAGTTGAATACAAAGACATCAAGGAACCGATCTCGTCCAGAGTGCGGTCTTATCCGTTACTTAGAGTCGAAAACGGAACACCAAGTCTCCGAAACCTCAGATCCTTTATTCGAAACCTAAAGGCAGGCGGCAGTGTAGATAACTACACTGAACCTGAGGCGATGGATGAAGGTCTGCAAGCAGCCTATTCCCTTGCATGGCGGAAACACTCACGTCGGCAGGTGGTCATAGTGATTGCGGATCAGCCCCCATTTCCCTTTCGCGAGCAGGCAGCAGTACGAAACGCGTCAGCTTTCATCGCCGTTCAGGAAGGCCGTCGGATTGCGGCTGTGCACGCTGGAGATCGGAGAGACGCCGAACCATTTCTTCGAAAACTTGTTTCTGTGGGGCAAGGCCGTCTCGCATACAAATCCATAGACGCACTCACGATTGTAAGACTGATTATGAGTTAAGAAGGCACCGACCATGGTAGAATATCGAAATGCGTTGGCTGAAGGCACCCTGCTCGGTGACTACAAGATTGAAAAGACGTTGGGCCAGGGGACCTTCGGTATTACGTACTTGGGCCGTGACACGTCGTTGGACACAAAGGTCGCGATCAAGGAGTACTTCCACTCACAGATTTCTTTTAGAGAAGATGGAACGACGGTCTTACCGCAAAGCAACTCCGATCAGGGAGATTTTGACTGGGGGTTAGACCGGTTCCTGGAGGAGGCGAAAGTACTGGCCCAGTTTAGCGGTCACCCAAATATCGTCCGTGTTCTCAGGTACTTCGCCATGAACGGAACCGGCTACATAGTCATGGACTATGTTGAGGGAACAATGTTCAAAGATGCGTTCGAACAAGTCGGTACCGTGCCCGAACAAGACCTGAAAAAGATCCTCATTCCCGTACTTCAAGGGCTAGAATCCGTCCACAACGCGAACATCCTGCATCGGGATATCAAACCTGACAACATTATCCTTAGAAAGGACGGTGTGCCTGTTCTTATCGATTTTGGTGCCGCGCGTCCTGCTAGCCCCGAGACCGATCGATCGATGACGAACATCCATGCGTTGGGGTATTCGTCGAACGAACAGATGGCCGGCGCGAAGTTTCAAGGGCCTTGGAGCGACGTGTACTCCATTGGCGCGGTAGCGTACAAGGCTATTACAGGAAATCGCCCAATACCCTCCAATCAAAGGGCCATACACGACGAAATGCTGGCGGCCGTCGAGGCCGGAAAGAGTGAATACACGCAGGCTTTTTTGGAAGCCGTCGATAAAGCGTTAGAAGTAAACTATACGGAAAGATTCCAATCTGCCCGCGAGTTTCGGGAGGCGATCGAAGCGTCGGACCCGATTGTAGAGCCTAATGCAGGCGTGACCTCATCAGAGACAGCATCTTCAACAGGTACAGACAAGAAGTCGAAGGTTGGTGTCTTCGTCGCGATAGGGGCGGCTGTTGCCGCAGGCGCCGCCGCCTATGTAATTCTGCCGACACTGACGCCCGACCAGCAGGCAACGGACAGATCGTACGCCAATGCCGTCAGTGAGGGTACCGTGGAGGCGTATCAGTCTTTCATCCAGCAGTATTCAGATGTTCCTTGTTATCTTTGTGACGAAACGAGATTGAAGCATATTGATGCCTTGATTGAGCAGGCCGCCGCGAATGTCGATACATTAAAGAAACAGGCTTTGGATAACAGCGCTTGGGACGCAGCAGATAAAACGGGGACTCTCAAAGGATATGAGGATTACTTGGGACAATATCCTTTTGGACAGCATGCAACAAAAGCGCAGCGCGCTGTAAACCGACTGAAGGCCCTAGCCCAACTACAAGCAAATCCGACGGAAGAATTGTTTGAACGCGTGGGTAAGCAGCATCCAGCCGTATTGGAAGACGCGGAATACAAGGCCGTTGGCGAGCTCTTAAAGAAAAGGGCTGAGGAGGCGCTGGCGCGCGAGGTAGCAAAGGCAAGTCGTGATTTTGACGCAGCTGCTACTTCGGACACGAGTCGCTCCTACCAGACGTTTTTGTCCCGATACTCCGGAACGAACACGGAGCAGATTGCAGCGCTTGCCAAACAGGCCAGGGACCGTGTTCAAGATCTGAGAGAGTTCGAGCGCCAGCCGGCTCTATTGACCATTGTCAGCAGGAATTGGCGCGTAGTTCCTTTCATTGAACGTGAATTCAGCGACGTCGGCAGGCAAATCCGGTCGCAAATAGGAACCTACTTCGATGATATTGTGAAAATTCGGTCGTTGCCGCTTCGTTTTCTGGAAAGCGATGCAGAACTGACGGAGGTCGATGTCCGTTTGAGTGATGGAAGGTTCGGCAAGTTCATAATTGTTCGAAACGCGTCCGCGTTTGACATCCTCGATGGTGATCCGGTCACGTTGCGGAGGGTCGTTAACAAGCACCGGCTGGCCATAGACAACAGTGCTGAAGCGCAAGAGTTCGTTCAGTTCTGGCTGAACAATCTTACCACAAAGAGCGGCATTGTTTGGGCGCTAACATCGCCGGACCAAGTCCCTATTTCGCCAACCGCCAGTGCGGCTGTGCGGAGTTCGGTGAACCGCCAGGCTCTGTTCCGGCCTACGTCGGCGCGGGTTCGAGACAATGGCGATTGGTCGATTACTGTTCGTGCCGTGCTCAAAGACAAGGTCTATGATCTAAAGGGGTTTATAGATGTCTCTAAAAAACAAGTCACCTTTGACAATACGGGTTTCAAGCAAGCAACAAACCAACCGAACCCGAATACTTTGGGCAAGGTCGTATTCGAGAGAAGTGTTCGGGTCGTACGCTAGGGACTCTTTTGCCGCGCTGAGACTAAGAAGCCTAATCAAGCAAACTTAATCCAACGAGATAGAGAAGACGGAGGGTGCAATATCCAGGGGCAAGGCATTTTTGGAGACCGCCAACGGCGAGTATCTCGGTGAAGTAAATGCCGAGACGACACTTATCGGCCGTTCCGGGGTGTGCGACATTGTGTTTCCTGAAGACCTCTCATGCTCAAGACATCAAGCGCAGATCGATTGCGTTGATGGCAAGTGCGTTCTGATACCGTTGTCGGAGAACACACCGGTTTACCTCAATGGACGAGAGCTACTTGATAGAGGCGAACTTGACGAGGGGGCGTCGATCGCCTTTGGCGCTCAGTCAATTGTTTTCCGAACCATGTACCGGGAAGTACAACCTGGCTCGTCTGATCCGCACGTGCCTTCGACGGCCGGGAAAGATCAAGTTGTCATTGGCCGAGACGTGGAGAATGTAGACCTGCATTTGGACCATCCCACGGTTTCCAGGCGTCATGCCGTGTTTCATGGGGGCGATAGTCCGGCCATTCAGGATTTGGGAAGTACGAACGGCACCTATTGTAATGGCCGGCTGGTATCCGGCAAACACCGGCTTTCGTTTAACGATCGTGTAGAGATCGGGCCGTATTTGATGCGGTTCGACGGCGAATATCTCCACCTGTTTGAGGATCGCGAACACGCAGGGATACTTGCATCTGGGTTATGCGTCGATGTCGAACAGGGTTCGGGCGGATCGGTACGGATATTGGATAACGCATCGGTCTCGATAGGCGTGGGCGAGTTCGTGTGTATCGTTGGTCCAAGTGGTTCAGGCAAGTCAACTTTGATGAAAGTACTTTCGGGCCGGTCCAGATCCTCTCTTGGAACTGTAAGAATTGACAACATGGACCTGGCGCTCAATTTCGAGAGCCTCAAGCATCAGATATCCTTTGTCCCGCAACATGATCTCTTGCATGAAGACCTGACTCTGGCTCGGGGGTTGAGTTACACGGCGCGATTGCGGTTACCGAAAGACACAACGACCGAGAACATTCGGCATCTGATTGAAAGTTCCGCTGAGGTCGTCGGGCTGTCGGAGCGCATGGATACGCGCATCGCGGATTTGAGTGGCGGTCAAAAGAAACGCGCGAGCCTAGCAAGCGAAACGCTCAGCAAACCGAATTATGTGTTTTTGGACGAGGTCACTAGCGGGCTTGACGAAGTGACCGACCGCGAGATCATGAGCACCCTACACACCAGCGCACGCTCGGGAACAACGATTGTGTGCGTGACGCACACGATGGCGAATGTTGAAGAGTTTTGCGACCGTGTCGTTGTTATGGCGGAAGGCGGGGTCGTCGCCTTTGACGGTCCGCCGTCACGTGCGCTGGATTTCTTCGGTGTTGGTGCATTGGGGCAGATATACGACTGCCTGAAGGCCAGGTCTGTCGAGTACTGGCGCGATCGACAATCTGCCAATCATGGTGTGTTCTCTGACCCCCCGACCCTGGTCGAACCGAAGGTTTCTGGGATTGGTTTGGCGAAACTTGGACGGGGTTTCCGCCAGTATGGAATATTGACGAGCAGGAATTTGGAAATAGCCCTCGCAGATAGGCGGGGGCTGGCAATGGCCGCGGTGCAAAGCGTGGTTATTGGTTTCGTCGTCGGACACGCATTCAGCGATTTTGGAACAGGGTATGAAGTGCCTAACTCGCGGGCATCTCTTTTCCTGCTTCTGGCACTTTGTTCCATTTGGCTTGGGTGCAATTACGCATCGCAGCAGATCGTTGGGGAGTTCAAGATTTTCCAACAAGAGCACGACGTTAATCTGTCTGGAATCGCATTTGTGCTCTCGAAGTTTACCGTAGGCTGTGCGTATGCGTGCGCCCAGTTCGCAGTGGTATATCTTCTTGTTCATCTGCTTGGGGATGTCGTTCCCGGTCCAATCCATCTGCATCTTTTTGTTTTGTTCTCGGGGGTTATCTCGGGGGTATCCATGGGTTTAATCCTGTCCTCAGTGGCGGAAACGAATGAACAAGCAAATCTTCTCGTCCCACTCACACTGGTACCCCAGCTCGTCTTCTCCGGTATCATTGTTCCGAACCTGCCAGAAGTATCGGCTGACTTGTCCCAATACATAATTGGCGCCTATTGGCTTATCGAAGCGCTCCGGGACATCGTCATTCATGCGTCGGGTTCGGTCCAAGCGTTAGATGCGGAGACCGGAAAGGTCGTCGAGGTTGAAGCGGAGGCCTTGTCTAAGGCTGTTGTGGTCGTGCTGCTTCAAGCAGCGGTCATGCTGATTCTGGCGGTGGGGTTTACCTTGCGAAGGGTTTCTCGGTAGTTCTGGGCCGCCAAGATTCTGTAGGTTGGGAAAATGTGCGGCTGCGTCAGAGCGGTGAGTAACGAATGGGGCCCAACGACATTAAGTCTGTCGAATTCGGCGAGGTGCTGATACAAACAAAAATTGCAAAAGGAATTGTCCATAGGGGAAAACTATGAGGTATCTGGCGTTGTTGACGGTATTCTCCTTACTTTTCTCAACGACTGGACAAACGCAAACACCTGCTGATCAGGCAACTACGGCGCAGCCGACAGCCGTTGCAAGTGCCGAAACAGTGTTAGAGACAGCTTTGTCGAGGCTTCAGCAGCTGCTCGCCGAGAGAAAACTGCAGGAGGCGGAAAGTGTGGCGACGGATGCGCTGTCGTTCGCCGAGGAAAACAGCCTGCCGGACGGTCCAAGCATAGGCCAGCTTCTGCAAAACCTCGCTTTCATAAAGTTCGACCTTGGACAGCATAGTGACGCAGAAATGCTGTTCTCCAGAGTCTTAGACTACCGGAAAAGGCTTGGGATCGAACAGACATTGATTGATGCCATTTTACTGCAACAACGTGCCTACTCCCTTCTGTATTTGAGTAGGCCGGAGGAATCGGTGTCGCCTCTCCTGTTGAGCTTGGAAATCCGAAAGGAAGTGTCCGGAGCCGATAGCGTTCAGTATGCGCAGGCACTTCACGGGTATTCGTCGCTCAAAATGCGACTTGGACAATTTGCAGAAGCTGAACTCGCTCTAAGAGAAGTCTTGGCGATTTTGAATCGTCAAGACAACGTGGAGGGATCAATTGTAGGGAAAGTGTACGGCGATCTGTCCCGCGCTCTGGCAGCGCAAGACAAGTATGAGGCAGCTGATGGCGCCATCCAGGCGGCGCTTGAGGCCTTCGACAGAGATCAAGAGCCGGACCCTAACCTGCATGTTTTGACGTTGAACAACGTCGCGATTTACTACCTCGAGCTTGGGCGTTACGGCGTTGCTGAAGACTTTATTCTTCGGGCGCTGAAGATCAGTGAAGGGGTCTTGGGCGAGAACTATCTCGATCTGGCAAATATATACAATACGTTGGGCGGGCTGTACCTCAGCATGGGGCGGCTGCAGGATGCGCGCGAAGTCTTGATCCAAGCTAAAGAGCTTGTGCGGTCAACCGTCGGTGAACACAGTGCAGCCTTTCTTTCCACGGCAGACAACCTGGCCAATGTCGATCTTCAGTTAGGAAACACCGAAAGCGCATTGAACCAATCGTTTGAGATTGTTGAGGCTAGTGCCAAGATCTTGGGAAAAGGTCATCCGCTGGCGATTGGGTACAGAAACAATCTTGCCGTCATGCTGCAGTCGATGGGGCGTTCAAATGAGGCTGAAAAAGTCTTACAGGAAGCGCTTAGCTTGGCTATGGACGCATATGGGGAGTCGTATCAGTTTTTTGACAGTCTGATACTGAACTTGGGGGAGATTTATACCCAGCAAGGTCGTTGGCAGGAAGCAGTTGCCTTGTTCGACAGGGCTTTATCGGTTTCCAAGGGAAGAACCGATGTCGATCCTGTCGGAATTGCTAAGGCGCTCAACAAACAAGGCTTGGTCTTTGCGGGCCTCGAGAAGTACGAATTGGCAGTGACGGCATTTGAAGAAGCCCTGTCTATTCAAAGAAGACACTTGCTGGAAAGCGATCCGGCACTGTTGACCACTCAGACAAATCTCGCGTTCGCGCATGCACACCTTGGCGGCCTTGAGCAGGCGCGCGCATTGGCATCAAGCGCATTAAAGCTTCAGGAAGAGTCCGGCTTGGCGGACACACCGGAACTAGCAAATACATATACCGCTGCTGGCAGTATCTCTTCCGCGTCAGGAGATTACATAGGTGCTTCCAGTTACTTCCGTAAAGGGTCGCAGGTATTTGAAGGGCTGTATGGCAGGAACCACCCAATGTTCGGGAAGCTGGAGTATTTTTTGGCCGGTTCGTTACGCAACGCACGGCTTCCCGGCGAGGCTCTACCCCATATGGAGACTGCGGCGCGTGTTTATGCGTCAAGGCAGATGCCCAATTTTCAAGATCGTTCAATAGGCAGAGGGTCTGAGTTTCGTCGGGCCAATGTGATCTTTCGCGACTATATCGACAACCTGGTAGAAGCGAGCAGCGGGGCAACGGTTCTTTTGGCGGAAGGTTTTTTGGCCGCACAGTATGCCACGATGTCCGAAGTATCCGAGTATTTTGCCCGAGCCTTGGCACGAAACCGAACCGGCAATGAGCAGCTGGCGGGGCTGGTCAGGGAAAGACAAGACCTGGTCAATGAATGGCGTCGTTTGGGTGAAAAGAGAACGCGTGCTGTTGGGGTATCGGATTTGGCGCTCGCCCAGGAGCTCCAGCTTTCGATAGAACGAGTAGACGAAGCGATTTCTCTCAGCGACTCCAGACTGGTCAAGGAGTACCCATCGTATTTTGAGTTGTCGTCGCCAAGACCGATTGAGTTGGAAACGTTGCAAGGGCAATTGGCCTTAGGCGAAGCTATACTTGTATATGTCCTTAATGAAAACGGCGGTCATGTTTGGTTGGTAACGGCCACAAGCGCGCGTCACGCCGTTGTGCCAGCATCGCTTGCGGATATCTTTAGTGAAGTCGTCTACATACGTGAACTTCTGCAGCCAAACGGATTTCGGCAACCTCGCAGCTTTCCCGCTCGGAGCGCATACAAACTTTACAGTTATCTTATTGAACCTGTTGAGGACATGCTCGCCGGTATAGAGAGAATTACCGTAGTTCCAGACGGACCGCTCAACATGATTCCGTTTGGCATACTTTTGGTCGAAGATCCAACAGTCGGAAGGTATCGAACTCCGGAGCATTTCAAAACAGCGCCATGGCTGGCAAAGGAATACAGTGTGTCGGTCATGCCAAGCGCCTCAACTTTCAAGATCGCTCAAGGTCAGGCTAAACCGTCCGAGGAGGCAGAAAGAACGTTCATTGGATTTGGCGATCCAGTAATCGGCGGGAGTGAGCCGGTTCTAACCGCGGGAAAGGCAAGCCGGACCGGTCTGGACTCTCGAGTAGTTGCGGATACCGATCGCTTGAGATCGCTGCCTCGCTTGCCTGAGACAGCAAAGGAACTTTCACTTATCGCAGAAAAGCTAAAGCATGAAAAAGCCCTAATCTTCACAGGCGACTCAGCAACAGAGACAAGGTTTAGGTCCGGCGACTTTTCAGAAGCAAATACGCTGGTTTTTGCGACACATGCGCTAATGGCCGGAGAAATGGGCAACGGTCTAGGGCCGGGCTTGGTGTTGACCCCACCGGAAAAGGGAACATTGGACGATGACGGATATCTCTCAGCCGCGGAGATTTCTCAGGTTAAGCTAAATGCGGACTGGGTGATACTTTCCGCGTGTAATACAGCAAGTCACGATGGTGGTTTTGCTAGGGAAGGGTTCTCCGGTCTTACAAAGTCGTTTCTATACGCTGGCGCGAAGTCAGTACTTGTGTCGCACTGGCCTGTTGAGTCGCGATCGGCAGCTCTAATGACGACGAGCATATTCAGCAATCATAATTCTCAAACTTCCGGGGCACATGCGAAGGCCCTGAAAGCGGCGCGTACTTCCATGATAAACGGACAATTTGGTGACCATTATACGCATCCAGTGTTCTGGGCGCCGTTTGTAGTTGTAGGGGGGCGTTGAGCTCATTTGAATACGAGCAGCTAGGGTAAGTGTCGGACAGCGCCTGAAGCCACGACCAGATGGGGGGCCGCAGCGACACTTGGGTTTCTAGTCTGTCGCCTCTACCCGTCTTTTCGTCGTTCCCGCTCGGCCTGCTCAGTGGTGTGGGCCATGGGGTGCTCTGACAGTGTGATGAACACTGCGTTTCGATGTGCGATGTTTGCCGCTTTGACGCTCGTTGCTTGGGACGTCGTCCGAAGTTATCGAAACAAATCATGCGGCACGTCACCTAGAGGTGGATTAGTCCCTTTGTTGGGCTGGTCCTAGATCCTTTGAGGCCCATTCGGCTTTGACGGCATCCGAAGTTCAGACTGTTGGATGTCTGGCGGCCGTCCGTCCTGCACTTTGATCTCAATGAAACCTCAGGCTTTGTCGATGCACTCGCAGCTGATGTAAACAGCCAGATTCCACGCAACGGTATCCCGAAGTCGACTAAGAGCTTATGTGAGTGTGGTCTGGGGTTAAGGAATTGATGCATGTTGATTGAGCGGATCTGGTGCGTCCACACCTTGCAGAAGGAACGAGAAGGAACGGGTCCGCGATATAGCAGAGATGATCCGAGGGATGCTTTGAGCATCCGAAGTTCGTCTGCGTCAGTGTCAGATGGTCGCAGAGATAGCGTGTTTTCTAGGGGCATCGGAGCAACCTTACTCCCACTGACGTCGGGAGCACGTTGGCTTAGAGGTGAGTAAGGCCGGGCGCTTGAAGGCGTTGGAGCGGGAGAGTGCACGTCTGCTTAAGGCGTTCCCCGATCTGACTTTGGAGAGGATGACCCTGAACGAAGCATTGTTGGGAAAGCACTGAGCCCTTCACGATGCTGACGATTGTAGACAAGTACGCCCGAGAAAGCCTCGAGATTCAGTTGAAGCGAAGTACTTGCCCGCCGCTGCATCACCGCGCTTCACAGAGCCAGGTTCTCACCTACGAACAGGATCCGGAAATGAACCCCGATCACGCACTGGAAAATCCTCATGCCATCAAGATGGGCCTGCGTGGACTTTTGCCCTATTGGCCCATTGGATAAGGTTCGACGGTGCCTATGGAGACGAGGATGGGGAGATGTAAGCTGACAACCTGCAGACCTCTGCGGTTCGCTTGGCGCGACGTATATGTTTGGTTTTTACTTGGAAAAAATGGTGGCGGATCAGGGATTTGAACCCCGGACACATGGATTATGATTCCACTGCTCTAACCACTGAGCTAATCCGCCGTAACGCGTGCCGCGTTTGAGGAGCCCGTTGTTTATTTTCGAGACCCTATTCTGTCAAGCATCGATAAAGAGATGTCGCTGCTGAAAGGGGGCGGTGGCCGGATTTAGCCGTCCGACGGTCCGGCAAGGGTGTCACGGCGTGATATACCCCAAGGCGTTTCTGTTTGCCTCAAGCGCGCGTCCATACTCCATGACGCGCGCGGTTTCCTCGGCGAGTTCTTTCCCATGACTGCGCGCCAAACAATAAAACATCGTGTCCATACCCATGGAGACGCCGCCGCCGGTGACGATGCCGCCGTCTTCAACCAGGACGGCCCGGCAATAACTTGTGTCCGGGGACAACAGGTCGGAGGGCGCGGTCTCTCCCGCAAAGACCGCCGACTTGGTGGTAACGCGGTGGCCCTTTGTAAGTTTGGCCGCATCGAGAATCATGGCGCCGGTACAGATTGAGGAGACCCGGGCCTTGGATGCTCTCAGAAAATTCAAACTGGCGGTGTCGCGGGCGACCTCTGTCCATCCCGGCCCGCCGGTCACGATCAAGTCCTGAACCGGGGGTGCTGTATCGAAGCCGCAATCCGCGGTAATTCGAAAGCCGCTTGCACACACGACTTCGCCTGGATTTTTTGCGATCGTCACATAGTCCAACGTAGGGGCGATACGGCGTGCCATGGAAAGCACGCCGACCGTCGCGCCGAGGTCAATCGGCTCCACCCCGTCATAAACAAAGATGCCGTACATGGTAATTCGGGGGCCCCTGGTCTTTTTTGAGTGCATTGCGGTCGGATGGGTTGCGCCTTAACCGCCTTCCGAAAACCCTTTTGCTTCCGGGTCTTCATAGAACCCGGCGGTGTTCTGAAAAACGTTCGGTTTTCTATATACGGCCAGCAGGGTGCAGCCTTCATCGGTGTGAGTTTGGTGGAACGAGCCGGGATGCCGCCAAACGAATTCTCCTGCCCTGCAGATGCCGTCATGGTCGTAGAACGATCCTTCGAGGACGAAAGACTGTTCGATTTCCGGGTGCTTGTGGAATGGCAGCGTGGCGCCCGGTTCCCATTTCAGCAAACAGGTCATCTCGCCGGCCTCTTTGTCTTGGTAGAGAACTTTGATTTGGATGCCCTCGAACTGGCTGGGGGCCCAGTCGGTCGCTTTGGGATCGACATAGACGGAGCCTCCGACTGTCGGCTCGATCTTTGGTTTTCGCTTGGCTGTCATGTTGTTCCTCCGTTATCTTAGGAAACTATGTTTCCCAAAAAGAACAATGTGAGCTTACACTCAGTTAGTCAACATGGTTTCCCAAAAGGAAACAGTTTTTCCGATAATTCAAAAGAGCATGGAATGAGCGACACGGCGGCCGAAAACCTGATTGGCATGAAGGTTCGAAACCTACGCAAGACGCGCGGCGTGACCCTCGACGAACTCGCGGGGCGTACTGGCCTGACAAAAGGCTATCTTTCCAAAATCGAAAACGCCAAGAAGGTACCTCCGATCGAAACCCTGTCTCGGATCTCGGCGGCGCTACAGGCGGAGATCGCCTACTTCTTTCAAAAAGAGGACGACGAGGACAATCAAGATAGTCAGATATCGATCGTGCGCGCGCACGAACGAAAACCGGCCATCCGCGGCGGCGCGTCCTTTGGGTATTCCTACGAAAGCGTCGCCCACAAACTACGCCATAAGAAGATGGAGCCCTTCGTTTTCACCTTCCCGGCAAGCGTCGACGAGGAGACGTATTTCTCTCATGCCGGCGAAGAAATGATCTTCATTCTAAGCGGCATGGTGGAATTTGAGATTGAGGGTGAGTGCAAGGTCCTGTCGGTGGGGGATTGCCTCTATTTCGACGCGTCGCTCAAGCATCGAGGCCGGGCAATCGACGGAGAAGCCCGTGCGCTTGTGGTCATTCACCAGCCGGAGACCGCGACCCCGTAGACAGGAAAGCTAGGCGGCCGCCGCCGTTTCTTCACGCAGGATCCAGCCGCCGCCCAGGACCGTGTCCGCATCGTAGAAAACGCAGGCCTGCCCGGGCGAGACACCGAATTGAGGATCCGCGAAGGTAACCGCGACATCGCCTAACGGTGTCGCTGCCACCGTCGCAGGGACCGCTGCCATGGTGTTGCGGATCTTGACCGTTACCGGCCGTGGAACCGTGTCGAGCTTCTCGCTGCCCAGCCAGTTCACCGCCGTAAGCCGGATTGTCTCGACCGCCAGTGCGTCCCTGGGGCCGACGATCACCTGGTTTCGGTCCGGGTCGATCCGGATGACGTAGAGCGGTTCGGTGTCGCCGCTGCGGCCTCCGATGCCCAATCCCCGGCGCTGCCCGATCGTGTAATTGACGACCCCGTCGTGACGGCCCATCACCGAGCCGTCCAGATCGACGATGTCGCCGGGTAGAGCGGCATCGGGGCGGAACTTGGTAACGACAGAGGCATAGGAGCCGTTCGGCACGAAACAGATATCCTGACTGTCCGGCTTTTCCGCCACCGGCAGGTTGAAACGAGCCGCGTGTTCGCGGGTTTCCGATTTGTTCAGGCCGCCCAGCGGAAAGCGCAGGAAATCCAACTGTTCCTGGGTGGTGGCGAACAGGAAGTAACTCTGGTCCTTGGTCGGGTCGACGGCGGCCTGCAGGCGGGACCGGCCGTCTACCATGGCACGTTGCACATAGTGGCCTGTCGCCAGCGCTTCCGCCCCCAGGTCGCGGGCGGTCCCCATCAGATCGCGGAACTTGACGGTCTGATTGCAGCGCACGCAGGGAATGGGCGTTTCACCGCGGGTGTAGGCGTCGACGAAGTCGTCGATCACGCTTTCCCGGAACTTACTTTCATAGTCCAGCACATAGTGCGGGATGCCGATTTCCTCGGCCACGTTGCGGGCGTCGTGAATGTCCTGGCCGGCGCAACAGGCGCCCTTGCGCTCCACCGCTTTGCCATAGTCGTAAAGCTGCAGTGTGATGCCCACGGTATCGTAGCCCGCTTCTTTCAGAAGGGCGGCCGTCACCGAGGAATCCACGCCGCCGGACATCGCCACGACAACGCGGGTGTCCGCCGGATCCTTATTCAGTCCCAGATCGATCATGGCGCGGAATATAGGCATGGCGCGGGCGAACGCAATGCCGGGGCCGTTCGTCCCGTCGCAGGGCGGCGGGCGCCAAGGTTCAGTGCATGCAGGAGATCTCTCTCAGCAGCGGTTGGTAGTCGTCGCAGAAACACTCTACCGCCCGGACCAACCCATCATATTCCGGATGCCCCATCGGCAGGGAGAGGGTGATCATGCCGCGCGGGGCGAGATACTGGCCGCGCTCCAGCATCGCGAAGTGGAAGAGCTTCTTGAGTTTCGGATCGAGGCCCGCGACATCTTGCGGTTTGGTAATCTCCGCATCGCAGAAGTGCAGTGTCATGATCGACCCCAACCCGGTCATCTGCGCCTTCAGGCCCGCCTTCTTGAAACATACATTGAGCCGGCGGCGCAGGTCGTCTCCGGCCGCGTTCAGGGCGTGTGCCGCGCGCTTGGTATAGATCTTGGTCAGGCCCGTGACGCCTGCCGCCATTGTCAGGACGTTATTGTTGAATGTGCCGGCATGATAGAAGCCGTTCTCCCGGCCCGGTTGGAAGCGCTCCATGATCTCGCGCGCCCCGCCGAAGGCCCCGAAAGTCAGACCGCCGCCCAGATACTTGCCAAGGGTGGTGATGTCGGGCGTCACGCCGGTTACAGCCTGCAATCCCCCGGTCGAGAGCCGGCTGGTAATGACTTCGTCGAAGATCAGCAGCGCGCCTGCAGCCCGTGCTTCGTCCGCCACGTCGTTGAGGAAGTCCGGTGTGGCGGGAATGGATCCGCCCGCGCCGATCATCGG
>JGI12316J14372_10001677_pt1 | contig 27185 bp, 20 predicted proteins | sample MarCyaLeptolynsp_FD_14372 | JGI IMG/M metagenome (IMG submission 14372)
GGGGGCCGTTGCCGCGCCCACGGCGGGACTGCACTTTACCGACCGTGTGTTGCATGATTTGACCGAGAAGGGTGTTCATCGCGCCGAAGTAACGCTGCATGTCGGCACCGGCACCTTCGCGCCAGTCACCGTCGACGATCTGGNCNAGCAACGGCAGCATGCACTCCGAATGGTTCGAATTGCCCGAGCAAACGGCGGCGCAGCTCGCGGAAGCGCGTCGTCATAATGGTCGTGCAGTCGCCGTAGGGACTACATCGGTGCGCGTGTTGGAATCAGTTGCAAAAGACCCCGATGCGGCAACCAGCGGCTGGACCGACCTGTTGATCTACCCGCCTTATGAATTCAAAAACACCAATGCGCTGCTTACAAACTTTCATCTGCCCGAAAGCACGTTGATCGCACTCGTGGCGGCTTTTGCCGGATACGAATTAATCATGGACGCCTATCGCGCAGCGGTGGCCGAGCGCTATCGCTTCTTCAGTTATGGCGATGCGATGTTGATCGTGTAGGGGTGCATTCGTTTACGGGCAGGAAATCGATTCGGTGATCCACTGGGCGATCCAACTGTTGTACTGTGGCGACTTGTCGGATGAGACGTCGATAATCATCAAGCGATTATCGTTCGGGTCGGGCAGGACGATCACCTTGAAATCCGAGTTACGAAACGCGCGGCCATCCAGATACCAATATGGTCCGTTGGAGACGCATTTGTCTAATCTTCCGTCTGGCGGGCCGTAGAGGGTTTGTATCGGTGCCGTCGGATCGGTGGCGTCCCGCAACATGCTTATGCTCACCGTTACCGTGCCGGTCTTCGGCGCAGTCCCGGTGAACGTGTGCGATTCAACGCTTGAGGTATCCAGCGAGCGACGAATCCAATCGGATAACGACATATCCTTCTCGACGGCATCCCAGTTGAACCCGGCCGGCAAGTTTAGGGCAATCGACCAATCTTCGAGCTCAACGGTTCGCTCCGTCTTCCAATCCGGCACGGTTGCGTCGGCAATCTGCATTTGCGCAAGCGCCAGTGTGCCGACAAAGGCGAGAGCCATGCAGGCAACAGCCCAACCGGGGCGGGCGGGCTTTTCACGTGTGTAAGCTTTCCACATATCGAAGAGCCTAGGTCGGAAACATCACAACTGCAACCGCCAGCCCAAACGCCTCGCATATCACTAAAAGAAAAGGCCTCGGTCGCTGAAACAACGACAGAGGCCTGAATTTACTTAGTCGTACCCGACCGACTCAGTCGGGCTACCCCAAATGCCTAGCCAGCCATAACGGCAGCGACCATACCCGGGATGTCGCCGGTATCGAGGACACCGCTGCCATCGAAATCACCGTGGCAGTTGTAGTAGGTCGTCGTACCGTTGATCAGACCGTCAACGAAGGCATCGATGTCGAGACCATTAACCAGCCCGTCATCGTTAAGGTCACCATCAGGGGCTGTTTCGGGCTCACCACAACCGCAGGTGCCCGGGTCGATCTTGTTTGGATCGTTGGGGCAGAGGTCGTCGCAGTCCGGCGTGCCGTCATTATCCGAATCGGTATCGGCGACACCACAGCCACAGTCACCCGGTTCGATCTTGTTCGGGTCGTTGGGACAGTTGTCGTTACAGTCTGGCGTACCATCCATATCCGAATCGTCGTCCGCGACACCGCAGCCACAGATGCCGGGCACGATCTTGTTCGGATCGTTCGGGCAGCCGTCATTGCAGTCGGGCGTACCATCGTTATCCGAATCGGTTTCGGCAACACCACAACCACAGTCACCCGGTGCGATCTTATTCGGATCGTTCGGGCAACCGTCGGTGCAATCCGGCGTGCCGTCCATGTCCGTATCGATCGGCGTGTTGACACAACTGCCATCGACACAGTCATCGGCGGTACACGGATCCATATCATCACAATCGATCGGATCAACGCATTCGACAGCATCGCAGGTAACCGTCAGGTTGCCCGTGCCCGTCGCACCGTTAAAGCCACCGACGCGAATGAGATACGAGTTGCCCGCGACGACATCGACTTCAATAACGGTGGTATTGCCGCCGCAACCCGAAACGTCATCCTGACAGGCCAGAATGTTCGATGCCGGACACGAACAACCATCATAGATGGCCAACTTAGTGTCATATACAGCATCGTTACAGGTCGAGACGGTTAGCAAGCCCGTGCAGTCTGCGGTGTAGCAGTACCAGATATCCGAGCCGACCTGCGTGTCGCTGAATTTGACACACGTGCCGGCTTCATCGGGACCATCGGTCGTCGCACCGATCGTGCTGAACGCAGTCACGCCATTCGACAACGGTAGTGCATCAGCGCAGTTGTCGTTTGCGGGCGGACAGGTCACGCTGGCACAATCCGTGCCGTCGCCCTGATAGGCACCGCCCACTGTATTACAAGTATCTTCGGTTGCGACTGCACAGCTACCCACGCTGCAGCAGGCACCGGTCGCCGTTACCTGACAGTCATCGGGAATGCCGTCGTAGTCCAAATCCTGCTGGGTCTGGGCTTCGAGTTCGCACGCGTCGATGGTGCCATTGTTGTTGCAATCGTCGAAGGTGGCCTGACAGCTATCGAGTATGCCATCCGGTCGAGCACGACTACCCGTATCGGACAGGAATGCTTCGAGGTTGGCGAATTCCTGCTGGGTGAACAGGTAGCTACCACCGGGGTGCAGACCTGCCGTTGTCAGGAAGTTCTCGATGTAACCACGCGAGAGGCCGCGAATATTCGGGCCGGGGAAGCCGGCACCGCCGGTACCGTCGGCCGCGTGACAAGAGACACAGGGTTGGCCCGCGTAGAACGTGGCACCCGTCATCGGGTCGCCCAACGGACCGCCGTCGCAATCGAGCGATGGATCGGCAGCCACTTCACAAACATCGAGTTGACCATTGCCGTCGCAGTCGAGCAACGGATCACCGGCAATATCGCACGAATCGGGAATACAGTTGCCGTTGCAGTCCGGGTCGGTACCCTGAGCCATGTCAATGACATCTTCAATACCGTTGCCGTTGCAATCGTCAGCCGGATCGAGGCCGCTGCCATCGTTGTCGATGATAAGCGACCAGCTGACCAGCGTACCCGGGTCGGGTGCGGCGGTATCAGTTAATGTCAGCGTCCAATCGCCGGCTTTGTCCATCCCGTCGAACGCGCTGAGTAAGTCAATAGCCGTGTAATTCGGCGGCGAAGATGCGTTCGCCACACAAAGGTCTTCCAAGGCGCCGCCGGTGCCTTCGTCATCAAGCGTGACGTCAAGATTATTTTCGCCGCATCCGTAAGGAGCGTCGAAATAGCAATCGGGCGTACCGTTGGTCGCGCCCATCTTCTGCACCAATTCAACCGTGGTGCCGTTGTGTTCTAACGAGATACACAAGTCACCGATCCAAGTATGGGTGATTTCCAATGCGACGTTGACATCGAGGATATTGCCGTTGTCAGGGACGTTGATCGTTGATGTCAAACCGACAGCGCTGTTGTCCGGAATACCGGCATTCGGCGACAGACTGTAGGTCTTCGTGTCGCCCGCACCTCCACTTGGCGTTTCACATTCGTCAGGCGTACCGTTGCTGTTGCAATCGGCACTGTCGCCATTGGCAATGTCATCAGCATCAGCCGTACCGTTGTTGTTACAGTCGGTGATTTCGTTCTGACAGGTTGAAGAGCAACCGTCACCTGAAGTATTGTTGCCGTCGTCACACTCTTCGCCTGGATCGACCACACCGTTACCACAATCGGAGCAAGGAGCACCGTCGTTGGTAATCGTCATGGTTCCTAAGCCGGAATCACCAGCCAGATAGCCGCCGACACGAATGAGATAACAGTTACCAGCGGTGACGGGGACAGTTAGCTGGGATCGGTATGAAGCCGGAGCGCCGCCCGGACAGCCATCGTCGTTACAGCCTGCCAGATTTGCATCCGTCGGTGTGCAAGCGCAGGTGTTGTAAATGACCAAGTCGGTATCGTAGGCCGAGCCACACAACGATACAGTCAAGTTACCGTCGCACTGCGCGTTGTAGGTCCACCAGATATCGTTATACGTTTGGCCATCGAATTGACAGGAGCCATGTCCGTTCCCGTCGGTAGTCGCAGCCGACGTATCGATATCATACGTTCCATCAACAATCGGCGGAGCGTTGGCACAGTCATCCGCACCCGGCACGTTTTCCGAGACACAGTTCTGATCGCAGCCATCGCCATTAACGAGGTTGCCATCGTCGCACTCTTCACCGATTTCGACGATGCCGTTGCCGCATTCGGCAACTTCGTTCTGACAGGTCGACGTACAACCGTCACCGTTGTCCGTATTGCCGTCGTCGCACTGCTCGCCATCTTCGATTACGCCGTTACCACAAACAGGCGGCGGACCGGCGTCGATGATGCGATAGACAGTACCAGCATACGAAATGACATACAGCTCGCCGTTCGCATCTTCGCCGAAAGCGACCGGTGAACTGAGCGAGCCAGGGATGCCATCATTGATGTCCGCTGTTACGTCTTGCTGATCCGAAACCGTGCTGCCATCGTATCGGAAGGTCCGCACGTAATCGGCACAGAAATCGGCATAGAAGTACGTGCCGTTGAGCCAAGGTATGGCACAACCGCGATAAACATAACCACCGACGACCGTACAGCTGCCTTCGGAGTAAGTTACGTAATCAAAGATCGGATCGGTATAGCCACCTGCGGCCGCGTTACAGCCAACATCGGTTGGGTCCCCCGGTGCGGCAATGAAGCCTTCGCGGCAGTCCCAACCGTAGTTTTGACCACCACTGGATCCGGCCGCTTGGAAGTTGATTTCTTCCCGAGCACCTTGGCCGACGTCGCCGATGTACATATCACCGGTTAGACGGTCGAAGCTGAAGCGCCACGGGTTTCGCATACCCTTCGCCCATACTTCGGGCAGGAACGAACCACCGGGATTATCCGGCGGGATGTAACCACTACCCGGGTTATCGACATCGAGTCGCAAAATTTTACCGAGCAACGATGCATCGTTCTGAGCGCGTTCGAGCGGATCATCGGCACTTCCACCATCGCCCATCGGCACGTACAGGTATCCATCGACGGGCGAGAACGCGATGCCGCCGGCGTTATGGTTCGAGAAATCCTGATTAATGGTCTTCAACGTGACCTTGCTAGCCGCGTTGGCGACATCTGGATTGCCCGAAACCGTGTATTGATTGATTTCGGTGTTGCCCGCTAGGTTGGTCTGATTGATATAGAACCGACCGTTGCTGGCGTAGTTCGGGTGGAACGCCAGTCCGAGCAAACCGCGCTCGCCCGATGTCGTCGTTTGACTCGAGATATCAAGGAACGGCGTTCCGTTTAGCGTTTGAGTGTTCAGGTTGTAGATCAAAATTTGGCCGGGTTGCGTCGCAATGAACAACCGCGTGGTATCGCCGGGCGGTGCCACAGCGGCCACCGGTCGATCGAGGCCACCAACCACCAATTCCGCCGAGATGCCGTTACCGGTAAAGCTCTGACACTCATCCGGCACGCCGTCATTGTTACAGTCCTGACTGGTACCGTTGGCAATATCGATGCTGTCTTCGGTGCCGTTGGGCTGACAGTCCTGCGGACCGACCTCGGGGCCTTGCACCGCTGCCGTTACCGAGCCGGGCGAACCGGCACGCCACAGATCGAGCGTGGCATCCGGATTGATGGCGGCGGGGGGGCGGTTGGCATCGAAGCGGAAGTTATACATCGTGCCCCAAAGCAGCGCGTTGGAGTTGAGACCGATATCGGTCATCGTCCACTCGACCGCACCGCCATTCTTCACGCCGGTCCAATCAGTGCCGTCGCGAGAAGTGCCTTGATCGGTAATGGTGGCGCTCGTCTGGCCATCACCACTGTGATAGAAAACATCGTGGAAGCCAATGTTGGAGATCGTTGCAGACGGATCAACCGGAACGCTGAACCCGTCCATCGCACGATGGCTGTTGAGATTCTGCACGGCATATTCGTAATGCCATGTGCCGTCGCCATTGTCTGAGGCCTTCGACGCAACGATGAACATCTGGTTGCCCGAAACAACCACATCGGTTTCGGTTACTGCCGGATCGATATCCTGCCAAATGCGGATACCAGCTTGCTCGCGTTGCGTTGAGCCCGTCAGACTAAAGCTGTATTCATTCGCACCCGCAGCGCTTACCGAAACAGGGCGGTAAGAAGCGTTGTTGGCCCAATGGCCGGCTGCCGAATCTTCCGGGTGCACGTAGTGGCCTTCAACGAAATATTGAGCGCCGGGGTTGAGCGTCGGATCAATGTCATCGTGACGTACCTGCAAGCGACGCGAGGTGCTGCCGGTAGTGCCGGGATTGGTACCACATACATAATCGCCCACGGTCGGGTCAACGCGGAACTTCGGGCGGATGTTGCCTTGGCTGTTATTCAGCGTTGCACCATACGGGTCACCACAACCCGGTGCCATCGAGTTAGACGGCGAACCGGTACAACCGCAACCACATTCGTCCGTCCACGCCACTGAGAAACCGTGCTTGAGCCACGACTGCCCGATGTGCTCAAGGCGACCGTCCATGTAACGGAAACAGTTTTGACCGATGACCGGGTGAATCGTGCCGCAGCCGCTTTGCCAGGTCATCGACGTGTCACCAATATTGCACGACTCGGTACCGACAGAGAACGTATCGATCCATTCGCCATTGACGAACTGCGACGAAGGATTCGAAACACCGGGGTAAAGGTCGCCAACGATCACGTCCGCACCGCTCGATGCGTTACAGTTGGTTCCGTTGTTGCCGCCACGCGGGGCACCGAATGAAACCGGACGACCGGGATCATCTCCGCCTGTCCAAGCGACACTGAAGCGGCTATGCATGTAACCGAACGATGCATCGGCAAGCATGTTGAGGCCGAGCTGTGTTTCCAGGTGCTTCGACGGCTTCAGGTCGCCACCCTCAATAATGAGTGAATTCGCAGGGGCATCGACGATCGAGCGCACGGCACTCACATTAAAGATGACGTTTCCAGAGGACGGATCGACGACTTCAAGGCCGTCGATCGTTTCGCCGCTGGCAAAACGCACGCTCAGGTCCTGATAGCGCACCGAAACGCCGGACTTGCGATTTGTGAACGACACACCGGCGGAATGCAAAATTTCACCGCCGCTGGTGTTGACCATGCCGGAGCCCGACGACGTTAACGACACACCCGGTGCGCCGATCACATCCATCCGCACCATGCCTTGGCCCGGCGCACTGCCGTCCACCACGACTTCGATGAGTCCTTTCTCAAGCGCGGCGGTATCGATGTAAAGATGGGTTCGACCGGAAGATACATCCCAGTTCGTTTCAGCCGTAGCCACCTTGGCTACGGAACACATGGCTAGAGCGATCACGCTCAGAAAAAATCGTTGAGACACACCCAACCTCCCTGAAAAATGAGTTTTCCGGGCTAGATTAAATAAGGAGATAAATCCACCCCGATGATTGCGTTCATCGCAGATATCCAAGCGAGGCCGGTGCTGAGACCGGTGTGAAATCTGCGTCCCTCTTCTACGCGGCTAAATCCCCGTGCGCAGGGGCGTCGCCGTAACGCGAATGTCAATTATCACCCGAATGGGTGATAAAAGGCAAGTTAATTTCTCACAAACCGGAAACATCAACAGATTATGACCCCGACTGCACGATCTCCCATATCCGAAAATCTCGCTTATACTCAGCGGGTATGAACGCTTTACCACCGGTAACCCGTCTCCAAACCTCGCTATTGACGTACCTTCTCCTGCTTTCTGGCAGCCTCGCCAGCATAGGCTGCATCGCGCCAGCACCCGGCACCGAACTCAAACGGCGGGGCGATGAGATTGTCGTATGCGGACGGCTGTTTCATACCGGTACGCCCGTTGTCCTTTGGACTGACCCATACGGTTACGATGGCTATCGGGCCGAAAATCGCTTCGGACCTGCCGCGTCTGGTGCTAAGAAAGGCCCGAGCGGCCAACGTTACGGCACCATTCGAAAACACCTTCCCGACGACTTAAAGGCCATCGTTCGTGAGCGCGGGTGGAAGCTGGCAGAGCTTAAAGACCAAGTCGATCTATTTGTACTACATTACGACGTATGCGGCACGTCGCGGCGCTGTTTCAAGGTGTTGCACGACTTACGCGGGCTCAGCGTCCACTTTATGCTCGACGTGGACGGCACCATCTACCAAACGCTGGACTTGAAGGAACGTGCCTATCACGCCGGTGTGTACAACGATCGCAGCGTGGGCATCGAAATCGCCAATATGGGCGCTTATCAGGATCGATCGAAGCTGGAAAAGTGGTACACATCGCAACCCGATGGCAGCGTGATTTTCACCCCGCCCGCCACAAACGGCGCAACTGGGATCATGACGCCAGACTTCGTTGCCCGACCAGCGCGACGGGACCTAATCATCGGCCCAGCCAACGGCTCAACGCTGCATCAGTACGACTACACCGAAAAACAATATCGCGCGTTAACGCGGCTGACGGCGACGTTGTCGCGCGTGCTGCCGCGGATTCGGCTTGAAGTACCGCGCGACGATGAGGGCAACATTCGAACTGACGCGATGACTGCTGAAGAATTGGCGCAATACAGCGGACTTATAGGTCATCATCATCTGACCAAGCGCAAGGTCGATCCCGGACCGGCATTTGATTGGGACCGCTTATTGCAAAACGCCAATCGCTTGGCGAAGTAAGCCGCAGGCTGGCAATGCGACTTAACCTCCCAAGACCTCGGCGATGATTCCCATCAAGTCGCGCCCGTCGACCTTACAATCACCATTGACGTCGTAAAGCGGTCGACCGTTGCAATCACTTAGCAGCAGACCCGCCTGCAGTGGACACACATCACGATCGAAGTCAACGCCATCCCCATCATCAATGGCATCGGTCTGAATCATATAAAACGTCCCCGTTGTTAATGGGGCGGCGACTGCGGACTCGACATAGGTTACGAGAAGGCCGTTGCTGACTGCCAAATCAATGCTGAGACGTACCGCTTCAGGATATCCCCTCTGCGGCACCAACGTAGCCGGAATGCGCTCCTCCTGCTGCAAACCAAACACTTCGATCGCGCCAAAACTAACGACAAGATTATTGTTGTGCGTTTCAACAGGCGCATCGATCGGATACGTCGGATAAATACCGTTCGGTGCGTAAACGTTGTTGCCCTCAATTGCAAGCGCATATGGAGAAATCAACGACGTGTAGTAATTCAAGAGATTGGACCGCAAGGTTGAGGTTACTTCCCACCCATCGAGTGTTTTGGTAAACACCACCCAATGTTGACTGAAGCTGCGGTCGATTACGATTCGGCCATTATCAACAGTTACAACCGTCGCAGACTGACTGGATCCGCCGAGCTGACAGACAAGCACTTCCCCGGTGCTCCACGTGTTTCCAATTCTCTCAAAAACATAGCCACCGATCTCTCTGCCTTCGGAATTAGGCGTAGCGCCGGACGTGCGCCCCAGGACGACTGCGATGTTGCCATCCGTCGCAACCGCCTTACCGAAGCGGGCATTGTTAACGACATCTGGAATCAGCACTTTACTTTCGTTCCAAACACCGCCAGTGCGCTCGAAGACATAAGCCCGCCCCTGATTGTTGACGGCATTAGGAGCACCGACGACGAGCGTATCGCCATCAAGATCGAGCGCATTACCGAAGTTATCACCCACCGTGGATTGCGAGCCGAATAACCGCGTGACGAAAGCCCAGCCTTGCTCGTTTTCCTCGTAGATTTCAACGGAACGGAGGAATGTGCCATGCGAGTTTTCAATGGCACCGGCGATAGCCAACGTGTTGCCGTCCATCGCCAAATCAATTCCAAACGAAGCGGAATTTAATGCCGCCGATTGAATCTGCTGAATCTCCTGCCACTGGCTACCGACCTTGCCAAGCAACACGATTCGGTTGGGGGCAGATCCATTGACGCGTCCGGAAAACGCGACGACCGTTCCGTTGGTGGCAAGGCTGCCGGGATTTATTTCGTATCGATCGTCGGGATATTCAAACAATTCTGCGATGGCGTCGCCTTGAGGTCCCTGCGAAACGAATGCACTCGCGATGCCGTCAATATCAAGAACGTCTACAACGCAATCACCATTGATGTCGCGCCTTGGTCGTCCCTCACAATCGACGGCGACGCCCGGGTTAGTTTGGGCGCAAAGGTCGCGGTCATTGATGACGCCATCGCCATCTTCGTCCGGACCAATAAGTCCCTCGTAAAGATAAGCGCCGCCAGTCTCGCGGGCATTACCCTCGGCGAGATTCCATTGATTCGTGGCACCGACAATAAAATCTCTACCGTTGGTCGCAACCGAAAGCCCGAACCGGTCCGCAAGACCTGAATCCCGCGGCTGGAGTACTGAGCGTTGTTGCCATGTACCCGCTATTCGCTCGAAGACATACGCCGATTGACGCAAAGTTGGATGAAAATCGGCACCTGGCGCGCCGACAATCATCACGTCGTCATGTAAATCGACGGCATCGCCGAAGCCCTCATAAACCATTCCGTTAGGGTCCGGTCGCACGGATTGCGAAAACGTCCACACATCCGCGACGCGCTCCCAAACGAAAACCACACCGTTCTTATGTGTACTTCCGACAGGACGCGTTCCGGAAACCAGCGTGTCGCCCGACAACGCCAGAGAATGTAGTTGAAACGATCCAAGTTCTTCAGGCGGGGGGCGCAACTTTGCTTGTTGCGACCAAGTGCCATCCGGGTTGCGTACGAAAACATAGATGGCGACACCGTCATTCGGTGCGCCCCAAAAAGCGACTGTCTCGCCATCGAGCGCAACTACCGATCCCACGTCGTCATAGATGGTCGTATCATCACCCATCACGGCGGCTTGCAACGTTACATCGTCGGGGCCGATCTCGAAGATATACACGGCACCACCGTGGTTGCCGTCGATCTGTGCGTCGGGGGCACCCACGGCTACGAGGTTTCCGTCGATCGCTACCGACGTGCCGAATTTGAACGATCGGTCTTGATTTTCATCACCGGTGCTCAGTCTTATCCGCTCGATCCATTCACCGCTGACGCGTTGGTAAAGTAACGCACCTAAAGGCGTGAATTCGAAATCGCGCAGCTCCAACCCGACGACTGCATGGCCTGCATCGACATCCAGGGCGGAGCCGATGTAATAGCCCGGACTGAACGGATTCGGCACCGGACCAAACTCCTGTTCCAGCGTCCAACCGTTTGAATTGCGGCGATAGGACAAAATCGAACCGAAGAGCGCAGGCGGCCAATCTCCGGGTTGGGGATTGCCATCGCTAACTGCCACCAACGCGGTACCGTCGGTGATGGCGACCGCATAACCCATTTTGTAATCCCACATGGCCTGAGGATAGCTGAGCTTGACCTCCACCGGCTGGTTGGCCCATAGCGATGACGGAGCCAATAGAAGCATCGCAGCAATCAGCATCGGTTTAATCGTCGTCAGTCTTCGTGTCATGATGGCGGCCCTTCTAGAAAAAATTTAGATCGCAAGGCGCGGCGTTGAATTTTGCCCGAGGCTCGCAGTTTTCCGGATCGAGATGTGTGAAATGTTAATGGCGGCTGGCAGTTACTGTAAAGTAAATTTTTGGCTGAAAACCCGCAGTTGCCTGTGTGGCGAGTAAGCGTAAGAATGAACCCCATTGTCAGGAGGACGCCCACATGTCATTTGAATTATCTATTTCGGTTGCAGAAGCCACGTTTCGTGACAGCACGTCGCCTGCTCAGCGTAGCGCAATGATGCCGCCTCGCGAAAATATCATTGCGGCGGAAGTCGATTCACCGCTCGGTCGCCTAATGATCGTGGCAGGTGAGACACATCTTTCCGGATTAACATTTCTCAATCGTAGGTTATTGTCCACAGCGGCAAAGGAATGGGCCGATGACCTGGGCCAGTCCGTGATGATTGGGGAAAACGGAATCACGCAGACATGCGAAATACAACTTAACGAATTCTTCGCTGGGCTGCGGACGTCGTTTGAAATGCCGCTGCAAATAAGCGGTACGACCTTCCAGCGGCGGGTATGGGAGACGTTGCTAACAGTTCCCTATGGCGAAACCGTTAGCTACGGGGATTTGGCTGAGATGATTGATAAACCCAATGCCTACCGCGCCGTGGGCAATGCCAATGGTGCCAATCGCATCGCGATTATTATTCCTTGTCATCGAGTGATTGCGGCAGGGGGTAAGTTGGGTGGCTACGGCGGCGCGCTATGGCGCAAAAAGGCCCTGCTTGAATTGGAGCAACAACGCGCCTAGGTCACGCGATTAGCTAGGATTGCTTTGTAACTGCTTAATTGTGTCGATCGCAGGCGTTAACAAATCGCTTTGCTCTTTGCCTTCGGTCGCTGCCTTAAGCAGTTCGTAGGCTTTATCTTTCTCAGCCTGACGATTGGCCAATTCGGTCAGCAAGTTGGCACGCAGAATATGCACCGCCGCTTGACCAAATTGAATTTGCCAAACCGAATCAGCACCGCGAATGGACTTGCCATCGGCTTGCGTTTGGCCACGTTTGATTTGCATTTCAGCTTGCTGGTAAGCGCGCTCGGCATCAGTTAGCAATGTCAGTGCTTGACCGCGCCACAACTCGATGCGCTCGCTGTACTCGTTGGAAATTTCGGTTTCCGTCAATCGGGCGACTTCGTTGATTAAGTTTTGCAGACGCAATGCCAGATCGATACGGGCAGAATAGACGGCAGCGCGTTGATAAGCAGACTCACTCGCAAGCGCACGCAGCGTGCCTTCCAAGTCGCCGTCGGCCTGTAGCATCTGGTTGAGTTCAGCTGCAGGAGATTCAGGGGAGGCGTCATTATTCGTTAACGCGGTCTTCCAACTGTTGACGTTGACCGCCCCCATGGAGGCCGCGCCACTTGCCCTCTGAAATGAGTCAATCGACTTATCAAAGGCTTTGCCCGCCTCCGCTTGCTTTACCTGAGCGGCTTCGACCAATGCCTCTATCTCACCGGCCACTTTCTCAACTTCTCCGGCGGCCTGGGCAGCAACCGCATCACTACCCGCTGCCAACGTTTCGTAATGCTGTTTCTGTTCGGTGAGAGCCTTCTTCTGGGCATCGAGCACCAGTAACTGCTCGCGCAGGTTGTTGGCCATGCTCTCTAGCGACAGCAGACCGATCGTCGGCGTGCCACCGCGATACTCAACGTCTTCAATCGAGTCGAGGCCGGTGATCACAAGTTCGGCATCCTTCAGGGTGCCAAAACGCAGTGCCTCGGCCTTGGCTTCGGCCTCGCGGGCACCCGCGGCAAGCTGTGCATAAGAACTGTTATCGCCGTGAATCGGTTGTCGCCGTGCTTGCATGTCAGCCATTTGCAGGCGATTGCCACGCGCCGTCGCCTCCAACGTTTCGATGCGCTGATTAAAGTCCGCAATGGTGGCCTGCAAGCTCGCCATCTGAGTGCCGATTTCGACGGCCTGATCTTCGGTCGCGCGAATACGCTCGTCGATGCCTGCCACGATGCCGTCGTTCGACATGGCCTTGCTGGCGATCGAATTGTTGATTGAACGATCCTCGCTGTAGTCGCGCAGATACGCAACGAGTTGATCGGCGCGACGCAACGGACGACTGGCCTGCCATTGCAAGTATTCGCCGCGGCCCTTTTCGAGTCGCCCCTCAGCGTAATGCAGCAATGCGGTGGCGCGATTGCCGGCAATGTCCGATGGGCCAGTGTTTGTGCGCAACGCGTTAATTGCGGCTTTGGCCTTGCTTAGCGTACGCTCGACGTCTTGCGTGATTGAATCGATGTTTCCGGCGTTGGGAATGCCGGCAGCAATCTGCTTGCCTTCGATGCTTGTGCCTCGATCGCGGTCGCGTTGTTCGACCTGCTGCAACGCCATGGTTGCGGCTTGCAGCTTGGATTTTGCCTCAGCAGGGATTTCCAGTTTGATGTCCGTCCCCACATCAGCTGTCGCGTTGCCCGCAAGTTTTAAGCGGGCCAGACTTTCGTCGAGGTTTATCACGGCCCGGCGGACCGTTTGTATGTCGGCGTCTGCCTTCGCATGACTCGCGCTGCGGTCATCTTGAAGCAGGCCGATGTAAAACGGCGTTCCGATGATGGCACCGACCACAACGATGGCCATGAAAATGCCGAACAGTCCGCCCATTTTTGATGAGGCTTGTCGCGCCACGGGAAGGCTCCTTCTTGCGGATACGCTTCGCTGGAAAGCAGTTTGCAAAGGCAGGGTGGCAGCCGCGTGCATGGCGGCTGACCGGTGCGGCAACGCCGCGTGAACACTATATTTACCGCAAAATTCGCCCCAAAGTCAACGCACGGGGGCGGTGGGGCGGTAATACGTGGAAGCTTCTTCGCCTTTAACGGCTCTGGCAAGCCTCGCCCGTCCAAATGGCTATTTTTTGGCCGTCTTGGCCTGGTTATCGGCTTCCGACATGGCAGTCGTTGCCATTCTCACCGCCTGCGGCGACCAACTGAGGACGATGTAGTTATCCGTCACCGTCAGCGCCGGGCCGAGGAATCCAAACTGCAAATACCAGACCTCTTCGTCACGCTGTACTTTGACGCGCAGCAGGGTACTTGCGTTACGCTTGGCCCGCTGATCGAGATACTGGCCCCAGGCACTCAAAATGGCGGACAGCGACGAGCGCACGGCTTTGGCGTCTTCAATCTCAATTGCGATCGTAAGGGCGAACGGTACATCGAACGGATGCACCGGATAATCGAAAATGATCATGTGTTCGCCCAAATTCTCGATCAGAAGGGTGCTGAGATCGAGTCCGCTCTCGGCTTCCAAACCCTGCCAAATACGCTCCCATTGAGCCATCCGACGTTCGGCTCCGGACGCCAACCAGGCGCGCGGAACGCTTTCCACCAACCAGCGTGTCGGCAGATTCAGAATCGCATAATGCCGCGCTTCCAGCGGTACATGGTTGCGGTGCCGATCCGGATATTCAAGCGGATTGCTGTACTTGCGGATTTCATCCTTGCCATTGGCCTCAAAACAACGCGACCAGTAAAGCGCCTTACCATCCAAACCGATGGTCCAAAGATCGCGCGAAATGTTGGTGGCCCCGAGTTCCGCCAACACGCGATCGACACGTTCGCGCGAAATTTCTCCCAAACGTCGCTTGAGGGGATCAAACCCAATGAACCAAGTAGCCAACGCGGATTCGCTGCTGATTTCTTGTTGGGCGTTGATAAACCAAGGGTCGTGGGCGAGACAAAGTTGCTTGTCCCGTTGCGTCTTCGCGACGGCAGCGAAACTGTTTTCACCAAAGCCGATGACAAAATAGTCACCCACAAGGCCCCATTCGCAACATGCCCACCGCGGCAAGCGCTTATCACGCAGCCTTTGGTAGGAGAACCCTTCTGCTTTGAGGTCTTCCAGTTCGGCGATATTGGCATTCGTGTAACGGGCCACGACTCGATTCAGGTTTTCAACCACGGGCGCGTTTTGACCATTTGTTTTGAGGATGATCGCAGCCTCAAGATGACCGAGACGCAGCGATGTGCGCTCGGTTTCGCCCGGGCGATTACCCGGCGCTAACTTGACCTGACGGCTTGAGGCATCGATCACAACGAGTGCGTGTTCGTACTGCCCGAGTAACGGCAGCGCTATCGCGATATCGGCGAAGACTTGACCCTGATCCGGAATCAGGCCGCCAAACTTTAGAAATCCAACGATCTGTTGAATGGTCGCACCGGCAGGCCTGCTCTGGACCGGGTCATCAGCGAGCGCTGAATACGGAACGGCCATGTATGCAATAAGTGACCGCGCGGGTACCAGCCGCGCGATTTTCATAGGAATCATGTTCGCGGGTTTCGACGTCGGTTTGTCGGCCGCGCCGGCGAAGCTCGATGGCCTAAGGTCGAAGGTGGCGGTGCATAAGACAGCCGCAATGAGGAGCAATGCAAATAATCTTTGGCGGGGGTGTTTCAATCGATACATCGTGCAAGAATTGTACCCTTATTCTGGGGCGACCCCACAGGGCATAAGAAAAAAGCCCGCGACCAACGTGGTGCGGGCTCTTTTTGACAGACAAATTGTTTGGGCGCGGCGACCGTTACCAGAAGCTGCGTCGGCGGCCTGCCTTTTTGGCAGGTGCTGCCGAAGCCGTTGCTGCGGGCGTCTGCTGTGCGCGCAATTGATCCGCCTTGTGTTGTTTCTGAGCCTCCATAATCAGCTTTTCCACGCGCGTCATATCGCGGCGTTGTTCGGGCGTCATATGTTTAGCGAGTTCGTGATGAAGCCGCTTGGTCATATCCAGAGCTACGTTGAGCGGCATCGGCGACGAATGCATCATGGTCGGTAACACTCCCTGTATTCAACGCACTTAAGCGTTTTTCGTACCGTGAGTTAGTGAGCCACCTTTGACGAAAGCCATTTTCCGCCAATTGCGTCGTTGATATCAAAATTCCCCGAGAGGGGAACCAACGACAGGTAGCTTCGCGGCATCCATTCCTAGCAGTGGATTCGGCATGTGGGTACCGGACCCGGTCGATTCTTTCCCGGAGTTTCGCTTTCGCGAAATCTCACACCCGCTAATGTTTTAGCTGTCGGTTTCAGGCTTGTCAATTTGAAAACGGAAATTCTTTCTTGCAATAAATCCGCCTGCACAACGAACTTACGCAAGACGACTGAGTCCGTCATATTCCGGGACGCCGCTGAATTCATGCCGCCTACAGCAAAAAATTTCTCGACCTGCTGCCGCAATCAGGCGTACTGGATTTGATGGTTTTGATGTGACAAACGACTAGGCTGAACATCCGAGAATTGGTGAAGTTGCTCATTAACACGAAAAACACCATGGCAACCGACGCAAGAGAATCAACTCGCCTCGCCAGTTCGACGCCGAGGCTCTACACTAATTTTATGGAACCCGGAGAGGCAAAATCGGACGCTCAGCATATGGCACGCAATCCGGAGGGGCCGTCGGAGGAGCGTCTATGGCAACGGCTGCGACGCCCGATCATTGAGAAAATCCTGCACTTAGACGACACGCCGCATCGTATCGCTTTGGGCGTATTTCTGGGATTTGTGGTCGGATGGACGCCGCTGATGGGGGCGCAAATCGTCCTTTATCTGGCTGCCGCCTATCTGTTTCGAGCCAATCGAGCGTCGGGTCTGCCGCCGGTTTTGCTGACCAATCCGATTACGGCGGTCCCGATCTACATGCTCAATTGGCGGATCGGTCAATGGCTGCTCAATCCCGGTGGTATCAGCGAAGCCGCCCGCGAAAAGAAGGCGGCCGCCCTGACCGCTTTTGTTGAAAAATTCTCAATTTCCGAGGTGTTTACGGCGTCTTTTTGGGATCGCTTCGCGGACGCGTTTGGCACGTTTGGACAGGAGCTGTTTTTCGGCTGCCTCGTCGTCGGCGGGGTCTGCGGCCTGCTTGGTTATATCGCCACTTATTACGGTGTTGTCGCATATCGACGCCGTCGCGCCACCAAGCAAGCACGCAAGGAAGAGTCGCTGGCAGAGAGCGCCGGCGATTTAGCGGCGTAACGATGGAGAACTCGTACGGAGCGCCACGAATCGTCGTCGCGCGTGCATTTGACGGTCCCAACGAAATCCGACCTGGATGCATCGACAAGCGGCTGGCAGCACCCCACCTACAGAGTCCCATAATATATGTTATGTTGCATTCGCGATTAGGTCGCGGGGCGGCGTAAGTCCCTGTGAGGGCTAGCGTTTATGCGTTTCGGCTTCCTATTACGTTGTCTGGCACACGAACACCCACTCGTGTCCGGTGTCGTGAGCAGCATAAAACTCTCGTGTCTGGGATAATTGGATACGTTACTGCTGATCTTCGTCGCCTTTGGTCGCATTTTGAATCAAATAACTTGTGCCGCTGACGCGATGGTAAATACGCAGCGCGATTGATGAGCAGGGATTTCCAGCAAGACGGGCGTATGACCACGCTCAGTATGGGCGGCTTACGCCACCAAACCGACTAAATGCCCAAAGTCACCCTGTTGCAAGGAGATTTAGACATGTTGCGATGGATGATATTCGCGTGGTTGCTCGCGATCGCGCCCGTCGGTGCCGGTGAGCCCATGGTTCGGGTCGGCGACTCGATGCGGCATGTCAACCACACCGACTTTCTGAAACGCGCTGTCTTGTTTCGCGACGTAGGTGCCGACAACTGGCAGCAAGTGCTTCGTGAATGTCAACAAGGCGGATTCGGCATCTTGATGTCAACGTGGACTGAACCCGGGGACTTTCATACCCCCTGGAAGCATCCCGGCAATCCGGCCCGTACCCCGTTTGCAAACTTCGCGGCATTAAAACAAGCGTGCGATGCAATCCGGGCTGCTGGTATCGAACTGCAGTGGCACGGTTACTGGAATTGCGTTGAGCCGGAAGGCGCGGCGCTGCTCGGGTTTAGCGATCGCGGCAACCCGCCGCAACCGTGGATCGAAATTGTTGAAACAATACCCGTCGGCAAATTAACTCGCGATGTATCAGCGAAAGACACGCAGTTTGAGTTGGATAACATTATCGAGCGCAATCGGGCTTGGCGACATGTCGCGATTAAAAATAAAGGTGTACCGGTTTGGGGCAAACCCTGGCACTATAGCATTTACGCGGTCGGAACAGAGATCGTCTATTGCTACAACGAGCATATCGACGGGCGCGTGATGACACGCGTCACGCGTGGCGGTTACCAAACAACACCTAAGTCGCATGCTGCGGGCACCACCGTCGCGTTGCTGCCATCTCGCAACGGACAGTTTTTAAAAGCAGGCAGCCCAAAGCAGGCACAGGCAGTGAGTTTGTTTGCCGACGCCTACGAAAAGCTTGGCATGTCGGCTTTATACTTCGATGGTTGGAGCGGCCCCAACAAAGTTGGTGAAAATCTAACGCAGAGCACCGAGAACCATTACAAACGATTCATCAAGCCCTATGTGGACGCGGTGGACGGCATCATTCAGACGGGCGGCGCGGTGCCGCGGGCGGCGGGCGACCGATGCCGTCTTAGCGCATTGGGTGATGCTTGGTGGCGCTGGACTAAATGGCAAGGCGACATCGACGCGTTTATTGCAGATTATGAGGCCATTCTGTCACGTCGGCCCAAGAATGTGCCCTATCGCCCGCAATTCGCATGGCTACCTTTGGATGGTGCGACGACACCTCAAACGTTAACGAAGCTGTTGCAACACCCTTCGTTTCGGGAACTTCCCGTTTGCTTTCAGGTACTTCCAAGTGGGAACGGCGTTACTGGATGGGACACCAAGCCGGAAGATGAGCGCGCTGCATTGTTGGCGTTGATCAAACAACTCAATGAGCAACGATCAAGGTGAAAAATTGTCCAAGGTGAAAAATTGTCACGCTTGTTCCGCATACATCGTGTTGCAATTAACTTTGGCGCGTCCTATTTGGCGGCAAGCAACTTTTCAACAACGGCATCAATTTTCTTATTTTGCGCTTTATGATACGTACCGGTCGCCGGGCCCGCGTAACCTGTATAAATCGCCTGTACCTGATCGTTACGGTCCACGAAGATCATCGTCGGGTATGATCTTAACTTATCGATAAGCTGCACCTGATCGGCCACGCGCTCGCGATCTGCTTTGCCACCGACGAGCAGTGGATAGGTCAATTGATGGCGGTCGCGAAAGCGCCGGACTTGGCGGGCATCGCGCTTGAAATCGCCGGTGACTTCAAACATCAGACTGATAATTACCAGCCCTTCGCTTTGATGTTGCTGATACAGTGTTTCCAAATGGCCAGCGGCGTCGTGGCAATTGGGGCACCAGCTGCCGGAAATTTCGATAATACGCGGTTTGCCCGCCCACGCAGGGTCAGAACCCAGAGAGCGCAGGTTGCCTTCGAGATCGGGAAATCGAATTGTGCTTAAATTGATAGCTTCTCGAGCAGTCGTCATCTTCCATGGATCGACGGAGATGCCGTTTTCATCAGGCGTGGCCGTCCACGTTTCGTGCCACGTATCGCGCGACCAGAAGTCACCCTTGAGCGTACCATCCGACGTAAGGATCGCGTTAAATAGAAATGCGTGGGCACCATCAAATGACGAGAGCCGCAGCCGTTTGCCGTCGAAATCACCCGCGAGAAACCGATAGTCGCCCGTCGTTGTTAAAAATGTGCCGGTAACGCTACCGTCGGCCTCATGGGAAAACAATCCGACGGCCGGGTCGTCGGATTTGGCGAACTTAGCTCGCCACGAGTATGCGAGTTTATTGTCCGATGATCTTCGCGCTATGGGTGGAAAGCGATACGAAACATTGGGTGTGGCCGTGAACGGTAATTCGGATTGCTTATTCGGGCCGGTGGTTTTGAACCAGCGACCTGCAAAGGTGCCGTCGTCTTGCTTTAAGGCCGTGATGTGTGCGTCATAATGTGGAAACGCGATATGCAGGCGGGCGTTATCGAATTCGACGTCGTGCAGTTGAACCGTCTCTTCGCCGTTTTGGAACAGTGCCGTCCAACGGTCGGTGCCGTGCGGTTGGATCAGCATCAATTCGAACGGCAACGCCCCGCCGGGGGATTTCAAGACGCAGCGATATTGCAAACGGCGAATGCCGGTTGCGGGTGGTGATGCGGACGGGTCAGGTGTTTCTTCAGCATGTGTCGGTGCTACGATGAAACATGCGGCTACGCTTAGCGCCGCAACGGTGGTTGAAAATCGACCGTAGATTTTTCTGTTATTCATGGGCAACATCTTAAGAAGCGATTATGTTGACGTAAATCTCGGGTTCTGAACTGCGGTATCCAGCCGACTAGCCTTCATTATGCGAAACGACGCGATTACGCCTGATTTGCTAATTTCCGCCTATGCCCAAGGTGCGTTTCCGATGGGCATGGAAGATGGGCGGATTGCGTGGTTCTCGCCCGATCCGCGCGCGATTCTTCCGCTCGATTCTTTTCATGCATCAAAGACGTTGATGCAGACTGTCCGTAGCGGTCGCTTTGAACTGCGGGTGAATGGTGCATTCCGCAAGGTGATGGAAGCCTGCGCCGATCGGGGTGAAGGTACGTGGATTACCGACCAGATTCTGGATGTCTATTGCGAACTGCACGAGTACGGTTTGGCGCATAGTGTGGAGGCGTACCGGGATAATCAACTGGTCGGCGGACTTTATGGCGTGGCGTTGCGCGGGGCGTTTTTTGGTGAGAGCATGTTTCATCGCCAGCGCGATGCCAGCAAAGTTGCGCTGGTGGGTTTGGTGCATTTGATGCGTTGCCAAGGATACGCCCTATTAGACGTGCAGTTTCAAACGCCCCATCTCAAACGCTTCGGCACGATTGAAATCACGCGCGAAGCGTATTTGGAGCGTTTAGATAAGGCGCTGCAGTTGGAATGTACGTTTGTGCCGGAGGACGGTGAATAAACTCCAAAAAGTCGAAACGTCAAAACGTCGCAATTTTGGGTATTGCTTGCATTGAGGGGTCTGACGCACGTGTTGGTGCGGGCTCACAAATAGACCACTTCACGAATGACTGCGACACTGGATAGTATGTTGGCATACACCGGCTATTCGCCGGTGCCACAGCGCAGGCGTCGCTCTAAATCGTAAAATGGTCAAGTCGAAAGAAGAAAACCGGAGAGCAGGCTTCACTGAATATATCCCAGCAGGGCAAGCACCAAAATAATCGCAAATGGTACGGCGATCAGGATGGCGGGCATGGCTTCCCAAATTACGCCGCGGTCTTCTTGGTCGGATGATTGATCTTCGCCTTTCATAACATTATTTCAGGCGTTGTTGCGGGTAGCGTCAAATCACTTAAATGCCCTTTCGTCTTTTTCGGACACGCCGCCGAAAGCGCACCTCCTTCGGAATCTTTTCGCGCCAGGCGAGGCTTTGCTGGTTCATGTGGGTGACGACGGCGTGACCACCCGCGGACATCGCTTCACAAAGTGAGACCGCCCTGCTCAGCTGTTTGTTGTCGAGTTGGCGATAGGCACGAAAGCGGCGGTCGAGATGCAGATACCAACAGTCCTGAAATACATGGTCCAGCACCACGCGCATGAAACAGTGATCGGCTCGGATGGGCCAATGGCCGCGCAGTGCTTCGGTGGGCAGGCGGTGACTGACCCAGTCGAGATAGGCGGCGCGCAACGCTTCGCGCTGGTCACGCCATTCTGATGGATCTGGCGTATCAGGTTGATTCGTCGGTGACGACATGCTACACGGAGCTTAGGGGCGGCCCACCGAAAATCGACCGGCGTGGCTGGTTTGCTTTGCCTGCTGTGGAGGCAGGGTTTGTTAGTTTGACGAAATTTCTGCAACCTTGCCGTCCGGCGATGCGATATATTTAATAGGGCAAATAAGATCGCTCGCGGCGTGTGGAGGTGCGCAAGCCTCGCCGGAGCGATTGCAGCCGAACGACGGATCGCGCACTTGTTCGGAATGTGACCGGTCCGGTGAGTACCTTCCATTGATTCATCGCCTATTTGCTGCTGATTTTCGAAACGTGATATACCGGAACCGCGTCGCAGCGGGCTTGGTCTTCATGCTGGCCTCGCTTGTTCCGACGGTGCCGGCTAAGGCCGAAACGCCCCGCCCCGTCGTACCGTTACCCACTAAGACGGCCGCCACCATCGAGACGGGACGGATCTGGTCAGACGTTAGCGGACGCATCGCTGAAGTATGGGTGCATTACGACCTCGGCATGGAAATAGAGCTGGCACCCTTTTATCGCGACTTGTTTCGAGCATTGGGGCCTGGCGTCAAGGTACGCGTGCTGTGTACCGACGACCTGACGGCGCAGCGCTTCTGCGAACAGCACGGTAGCGACGCGACGGTTGGCGGTCGGCTCGTGGAAGTCATTAATGTGGGCATGTCGCTGTCGTTGTGGTCGCGCGATCGCATGATTGCGCGACGCGGTGCCAAGGACGATACCACAGCCGCCGTCTTCGTGCCGTCCGTGAATCCATTTTATGAGTACGAGAAGCAAAACGAATTGCGCACGCAGCGCATGATGTTTCGGGCGCTGATGGGGCCGCAGGTGTTGCGCAGTTGGCTGCATCTCGAAGGCGGCAATGTGGTGGCGAACGATCGCATGGTGTTCATCGGATCGAACGTGCTCGATGAAAACGACTGCGATGACGACGATGTGCAGATGCCGCGTGAGTTGGATCGTATCACGGGCCGACCTTGGACGTTGATCGGTACGGGAATGGATACGCTGCCGTGGGATCATGTGGATATGTACATGACGCCGATCGGCAACAACGTGTTTTTGGTAGGCGACACGCGCATGGGACGGCAATTGCTCGATGAGAACACGCCCGAGCATTGGCGTTTTGCGTGCGAAGATATCGATGCGAAGCTTGATGCCGTGGCCAAGCAGTTGACGGATTCATCGTATCGCGTGCTGCGCGTGCCGAGCGTATTCGACCCGGCTGGGGATTGGATCATCACGTATAATAACGTGCTGATGGAAGAACGCGATGGTCGCAAGGTGGTGATCTTGCCGCATTACGAATTGCCGAAACTCGATCAGGCAGCGGCGCGGGTCTATCGCGAACTAGGTTACGAAGTGAAGACGGTTAACGTAAAGCACCTTTTCGAGTTTGGCGGTGCGGTGCGCTGTTTGGTGAACGTCGCACGGCGCGAACCGGCGACGACAACGAAAAAGGTGGTCTGTAACGGCGGATTGCGGGTGTATGATTTGACGTCGTACCAGAATCGGCGGACGAAGGCACAGAACCGGATGACTGCCCCATCTAATACGTCTCGGCCATAGTACGTTGCTTTACACTATGTAGTCGATGGTCGGCCTTCACTATGGTATTTGCCGGAGGCGCGTGATCGACTTCGGCTGCATCATTTATGTTTTCCTGAATATACCTTCGTTGGATCGGCAAGACTGCCGTTGCGCATTCAGGGCAGCGCTGTGGCGTGCGGCTGATGTCGTAGCCGCATTTAGTACACGCGGTAGGCATCGGGGCTTTGCGTAAGACGCGCCATCGTTGAATCGGATACATCACCAACACAAGAATTGAAAAACTGAGTAGGTGCAGAGCCGCCGCCAACAACGTAGCCACTGCGGAACCCTCGGCGGTTTCGACATAACGGTCGCCTAAGAGCATGTCGCTCGAGTTACCCTGAGCACCTTCGATAAAATCGAGAACATACGTGCCAATGATGATGTCATGAAAGATGCCAATCAGGCAGATTAATGCCATGATTCGAAGTGCCAGAGCGCGTGAGATCGCTTTATACAATGCCTTATTTCTCAGCCAATGGGCGATTCTGGGCGTACTGGTAAGGTGTAACAATGCGAGGCCGATTCCAGCCAATACAGCGGCGACCGCCCCAATGCGCGCATTGATCAGGAGTGAAAGCAAGAAGCTCGGCCCCGCAATAACCGCTAGCAACGTCATTACAAACAGGGAGCGATCCGACGCATCCATCTGTTTATGTGAGTAAAGTCTGAATGCCTTAATCTCCCGAGTGGTCATCGGATCATCCTTTTACAGCGTAACTCTCTTTATCAAGGTCGATCGGAATGCTCGTGGTCTGTGCCAATAAAACAGATGTGAGTGCAAATCATAGAAGACTCATGATTATTGAATCTGCATTGTGTTTATCGGGTCTCAATACAATTGCTTGGTGCAGCGCGGTTCTTTTGCGCGGTGACCAATCACCTGCTCAAAGTTGTTCTACGCCGTGGCGGTCTCAGTATCTTGTTCAAGCATGAACTGCAATTGCTCCTCGGTGGGTTTAGTGCCGCACTCGGGGCAGCGCGCAGGCGTCATGCGAAGGTCGTAACCGCAATTGAGGCAGGCGTGTGTGATCGTTGCTTTCCGGGTGAGTTGATGGCGGGCGATGGGGTAGGTGATTAACAAGAGGACAAGAAACGCGGTGAACAGGAACGTTCCCTGGATACACGTCGCGATGAAGGTGGGCAAGAATGCGGGCTCGGCAGATGATGGTGTTGTTTGAGATTCGTCAAAGCTCGTCAGGATCGCTAGTGAGTCGGGGCCGCAGATCGACTCTGTTATCCTCAGCGCGAACGCGCCAGCAATGATGTCGACGCCGAATCCGATGGTAAGGGTGAGCGATGCGACCCGTATAATACTTACATAAATGACGGCGCGCCGCATGATGCGATTGCCAATCTTGCGACGCAAATCGGGCAAGCCGGCAAGGGCTATCAGAAACAAGAACATCCCAACGATCGGCATCCACAAGCCCGCTGGATGGACTGCTTCCGAGCGGGCGATCATGTAACTCGGCCCGGCAAATAGTACGACCAGCAAGAGGCTGAGCAATGCTATCTGCCAGAACGGGATGGCCTCGGGCGGTGTGGTAACCGGGGCTTTTGGGTGGTCGCTGTCCATGACTGGTTGATTCTACGCCTAGTCGCCCTGTGGGTTCGCGGCGAGAAAGGCTTTTTGCTCTGGCAAGGGTTCGGTGCCGCATTCGGGGCATTGGTTGGGGGTGGCGCGAAGGTCGTAGCTGCAATGGTGACAGATTGAACTGGCCTTCGTCTCCTTTTCGATTTTGTAACGCGCGATCAGAATGGCAAAAGGCAAAAAGAAAAGAAACTCAACAAAAAGAAAGGTGCCCTGTAAACATGTAGCAACAAACGTTGGTACGAATGCGCTGCCATTTGACGGCTGCATCACTGCCTCATCGAAACCCAAATATTGCGAACAGAATACTTCCTCCGTCCAAATCACCGCCATTGCGCCCATGAATAGATCGCCGATAAAGCCGATTACAAATAACAGCGAAATGAAACGAATTACAATGACGTAGATGACCGCCCGTTTCAGTAACCGTGTGCCGAGTTTATTTCGTATCGACGAGCTTCCCGCCAATACCCATAACAGCAAGCCCATGCAGACAATCGGTATTCCTAAACCGGCAGGATGAAATGGCCCAACCGCGGCGAGCACGAAACTCGGGCCGGCAAATACCAGAATGAGCGCTGAGACGATCAAGGACAGTTGCGAAATAGGTGCTTCGCTGGGCAATGCGGATGCGGTATTGTGCGGCTGGTGACTGGCCATTCCTGATTAATTCTACGTGTCGTCGTCAATCGGGTTCGCGGCGAGGTAAGCCTTTTGCTCGGGTAACGACTCGGTGCCGCATTCGGGGCATTGGTTGGGCGTGGCGCGGAGGTCGTAACCGCATTGACGGTATTTCAGGTTCGCAACAGCCTGTTCATAAAATCGCTTTTCGAAATGATAGAAGACGATTGAATACAAGCAATATGCCTGTGTGGCACCGATCAATAGGTGAGTGGATACGACTGAAATTGTTTCCCAAAACGTGTGTTCAAAACTGAGATAGTCAGATTCAGACGTATTTGTGATCCACCCAAAAAAGCGCGTACTCAACCAAACAGCGACCATGCCGTTGATCTGTATACAACCGATCGGCGCGACGAATACCAGAAGTAGCGCAAGAATTAGAATTGTCGACGTGAACGCACGATCCGTAAGTCGCTGCTGCAATGAGTCGGAGGCCGCGTACCTGATGATCATCGTTGCGACCAAACCGATGGGGATGATGAGCCCGGCGGGATGAACAAACATCGTGCGGGTTATAAGAATGGGTGGGCCGCATAAGCCGAGCAGCAGAAGCATTACGACGAGAATCACCAGGTCGCGAGCGGGTGGATGTTGTCGGAAACGACCTTCCATATTGCAGTTTCCGTAAGACTTAGGGGTTGACCCAATTGAAACTTCGGCTCGCTGATTTAACTCGCAGTCGAAACGCTAGTTGAACCTGTCGTGCCCCTCGAAAGTTATCGCACACCCCAAACTTTATGCATCTGCATCGACAATTGCCATTCGGGATTGTCGCGCACCAGTTGCTCACACCAGGCCAGCGTTTTTTCTTGCAGCACGTTGCCGTCGAAAGCGGGTGAGATCAGTTTGTGCTTGGCATCGACGACTGTTTTGGGTATTGCTTGACCGTAGCCGCGGACGTATTTGACCTCGTCGGCGGTGCGTTGGCGGATGGCGTGTTCGGCGACTTTGGGGCTGACGGTGATCCAATCGAGGCCATCAGGAAGTGCGATGCTGCCATTGGTTTCGACGGCGAGTTTGTATCCGGCGGCGTGGAGGGCGTTGATGAGGTCGTCGTCGACTTGTAAGGCGGGTTCGCCGCCGGTGAGGATGATCCAATTGGTGGGGTCGGTGTTGTGGGCCGAGTCACAGGTATTATTGAATCGCGTACCTCGACCGTTCGGGCTTCCGTCTTGGTCGCCTTCACGTTGCACAGTCGGCAGAGGCAG